>Ga0194133_10002730_pt1 | contig 26553 bp, 21 predicted proteins | sample TA2KigOf40mmetaG_FD_155448 | JGI IMG/M metagenome (GOLD analysis project Ga0194133, IMG submission 155448) | Freshwater microbial communities from Lake Tanganyika, Tanzania - TA2015055 Kigoma Offshore 40m | ecosystem: Environmental > Aquatic > Freshwater > Lake | place: Tanzania: Lake... | reverse complement strand
ACTGCAGGAAGACGCGGCTCGAGCGGCGGGAACCTTCCGTGCGGATCTTGCTCGAATGGGCCTTCAGGAATTTGATGACCGCGGGATAGGAGACCCCGGTCGCGGCGCTGATCTCACGCTGGCTGACGCCACCGCGATTCTGCTCAAGATGATTCAGGATCTTGGAGCTGATCTCATTGGCCGACATCCGGGCCCGGCGGGTACCCCCGGCTGAACCGGCGGCACGCTTCGAGGACGAGCGACGGGATCCGCCTCCGAGCTCCTTTTCGAGCGCATTGATATGCTTCTCAACCTCGGCGAGGTCGTTCTTCAACGCCGTCTTTTTGGCATTGAGTTCATTCAATTGGTTTTGCTTGCCGCCAATGGCATCCAACTGTTTCTTGAGATCTTCGATTTGGCTGATGAGTTTTTGAGCGTATTCCATAGACAACGGGAGAATGCCGTCTGGAGTCGCAAGGTCAATCAAGTTTTATTGATCTACACCCATTCGAACACAGAACTGAACATTCCTGTGTCCGCCCCGAATTGAGGGTTTGCGAACGGAATTCCATTTTGTCTTATCGAGTCCGATTATTTTCGGCTCACTCACCGCGCAGGAGGTTGGTTTTGGATGATTCTATCTTGATGGCGGCTGCACGTTCGGTTCGGTTCCGCGCAATCTGTTGTCAAAGCGGATCCTACCCGATGAGGAGAACTGCATTCCCCGAGTGACACGATCGCTGTGGATTACCCGGGGGATCGACGAAACCTGGTCGAGTGTGGGATGCGGGAATCGTGGGCGGAACCCCAGCTGCGAATCTTTGCGATCCGGAATGGTACCGAGTTGGACTGGGAATTGGATTCGGGATTGGTGACCGACCTCATTCCGACCCATCTGCACTTCGACCACGCCAGCGGGCTGGTCGTCGGACCCATCGGGGGATCTGCAACCGATGTTTCCAAACCCCCGGATCCACCTGCAGCGGAAGCAGTGGGACCAGGCCCAGAATCCGACGCTGAAGGATCGGGCGAGCTATCTCCTGGAGACGGTCCGCTTCCTGTCAACGGCTCAGGATCTGACCCACCACGTTGGCGATGTGGAGGTTCTGCCGGGACTCCACCTTCATCAGGTGGACGGTCTTACGCGGGGACAGCAGTGGGTGGAGAACTGTGGGAGGACAGAGGTGCTGTTCTTTCCCACCGACGTGGTGCCGACCGCCCACCATGTTCCCTTGGCCTATCACGTGGGGTACGACCTCTGCGCCGAGACGCTGTTGCGGGAGAAGGCGTGGGTGTGCTTCCAGCATGATGTCTACACGGCGCTGGCCCGGATTGGGATGTCGGAGCAGGGGCAGTTTGTGGCGGAGCCTCTGGGGGCGGGTTGAGGTGCGGGTGAATCCCGTTCCATCGATGGCAGTCCAGATGCGGACATGAGTCTGGCGTTGGATCCACCGACGCTCCTCCGTACGCTTTCCGCACATCATGAACGTTCTTCCCCGATCCGCGCGCTGGATCTGTGCCGCCCTCGCGAGTGGCCATCTGGCGGGATCCGCCGCGACCTTGGACAAGGTCGAGTTCAACCGGGACATCCGGCCGCTGTTGTCGGACATCTGCTTCGCGTGCCATGGGCCCGACGCCCAGAAGGTGAAGGGCGGGCTTCGGCTCGATAAGCGAGAACTCGCCCTCAAGCCGGCGAAGTCCGGCAAGCGGGCGATCGTCCCGGGAAAGCCCTTGGAGAGTGAGCTGGTCCAACGCCTCCACACCACGGATCCTGACGACAGGATGCCGCCGGAGGAGTCCCACAAGACCCTCACCGCCGGGCAGAAGGATCTGCTCCAGAGGTGGATTGTGGAAGGGGCGGAATATCAGGGCCACTGGGCCTACCAGCCGCTGAAACGGCCGGCCGTTCCTGGTGGGGTCCCCGCGATCGATTTTCTGGTCGGACAACGCCTCGGGTCCCTCGGACTCCAACCCTCGCCTGAGGCCGATCGTCGGATCCTGGTCCGGAGGCTGTATCTCGACCTGCTGGGACTTCCACCCAAGCCCGAGGAAGTCGACGCCTTCGTTGCCGACACCTCTCCCAATGCCTACGAGCGGCTGGTCGACCGGCTTCTGGCATCGCCCCACTACGGGGAACGGATGGCGATCGGATGGCTTGATGTCGTGCGGTTTTCCGACACCATTGGCTACCACTCCGACAACCCAAAGAATATCTGGCCCTACCGGGACTACGTCATCCGGTCGTTCAACTCGAACAAGCCCTTCGACCAATTCACGATCGAGCAGATCGCGGGTGATCTGTTGCCCAAGGCGACGCTCGAGCAGCGGGTCGCGTCCGGGTTCAATCACCTCCTCCTGACGACCGAGGAGGGGGGTGCCCAGGAGAAGGACTACGAGGCCCGCTACCTCACCGACCGCGTCCGGGCCGTGGGCGCGGTCTGGCTGGGGCAGACCGTTGGGTGTGCCCAGTGCCACGACCACAAGTTCGATCCGGTCTCGGCCCGGGACTTCTATTCGTTGGGCGCCTTCTTCGCCGACATCCAGGAACCGATCATCGGACGGCGGGCGGATGGGGAGTTTGTGCCGACCCAGGAGCAGGCCGCCCACATGCGTCAGAACGCCGAGAGGGAGGAATCCCTTCGGCAGCAATACGAGGAGCCCCATCCGGAATGGGCTTCGGTGCATGCCGCCTGGGTTGCCGACCAGGTGGCAGCGATCGCCCAGACCTCCCGATGGCAGTCCCTGGTGCCCACCGAGGTGAAGGGCACGGGTGAGGCGACGTTCAAGGTCCGGGACGACCGCTCGGTGTTGGTCGGAGACAAGGCACCCGACAAGGACACGTATCGGATCCGGTTCGAGGCCGCCCCGGAACGGATGCTGGGACTCCAGGTCGAGGCCCTTCGGGACGATTCCCTTCCGTCGAAGGGACCGGGTCGGGCCGGCAACGGAAACTTCGTCCTGACCGAGGTGGTGGCCCGGATCGAAGCGCCAGGGAAGGCCCCTCGGACGATTCCGTTCACCTCGGCCCGCGCCTCCATCGAGCAGGCTGCCAGTGCGGAGGGCAACCCGTATGGGGCATGGACGGCGGCATCGACGATCGACGGGGATGCCAAGGGTGATGGCTACGGGTGGGCGATCCTGCCCGAGGCCGGTCGCCCGCAGCGGCTGCAGCTGGGATTCCGGGATCCGGTCACCCTGGCTTCGGGCGAGACGCTGGTGGTGGAGCTCCAGCAGAACCACGGGCAGGGGAACCACACCCTGGGCTGCTTCCGTATCGGGGGCACCACGGATCCCGAGGCGCTACGGTCGAAGGTCGCGTTCCCGCCGTCGAAGGAGATCGCGGACCTGGTAACGATCCCTGACGACAAGCGCGACGCCGCCCAGCGCGAGAAGCTTTTTGTGATCTGGCGCGACATGGCCCCGGAGCTGGCGGATCTGCGTCAGCGTCTGGCGGATGCCCGCAAGGTGAAGTCGGACTTCGAGGCCACGGTGCCGCGGTCGATGGTGACCGAGCGCAACGACAAACCGCGCACGGTGCGGATCCTGCCCCGGGGGAATTTCCTGGTGGAGACGGGCGACATCGTCGAGCCCGCGCTCCCGGTGTCCCTTTCGGCGGCCACAAAACCGCCGGGGGACCGCCGACTGAACCGGCTCGACCTGGCCCACTGGCTGGTCGCTCCGGAGAACCCGCTGACGTCGCGTGTGGTGGTGAACCGGACCTGGCGCCAGTTCTTCGGATCGGGGCTGTCGAAGGTCCTCGACGATCTCGGAGCCCAGGGTGAGCTGCCGCGGAATCCGGCGCTCCTGGACTGGCTGGCCTCGGAGTTCCAGTCCAGCGGATGGAACCTCAAGCACATGGTCCGCCTCATGGTCACGAGCCGCACCTACCGTCAGGTCTCGACCGCCTCGCCGGAGCTGCTGGCCAAGGACCCCGACAACCGCGAATTGGCCCGACAGGGACGCTGGCGGGTCGAGGCGGAGGTCGTGCGCGACAACGCCCTGTCGGTTGCCGGACTTCTCGTGCCGGTGGTGGGTGGTCCCAGCGTGCGTCCGTACCAGCCGGACGGCTATTGGGAGAACCTGAACTTCCCGCAGCGGGGCTACGACGAGAGCAAGGGGGCGGACCAGTACCGTCGGGGACTCTATACCTGGTGGCAGCGGTCGTACGTGCATCCAAGCATGCTGGCGTTCGACGCGGCAACCCGTGAGGAATGTGCCGCGGAGCGGACCCGGTCCAACATCCCGCAGCAGGCGCTGGTGCTGTTGAATGACCCGACCTATGTCGAATCGGCCCGGGCCCTCGCGGCGCGCGTCTTGCGGGAGGCCCCGAAGGATCCGGACGCCCGGCTGCGCTGGGCGTTCCGTCAGACGGTGAGCCGGTCGCCGTTGCCCGATGAACTGCAGACGCTTCGGACCCTGCTCGACACCCAGCTCCGGGAATACCGTGCCGACCCCAAGGCTGCGGCGGAGTTCGTCAAGGTCGGGTCCTGGCTCCCGCCGGAGGGGCTCGACGCCGCCGAGCTGGCGGCCTGGACCGACCTTGCCCGGGCCCTGTTGAACCTTCACGAAACCGTCACCCGTTCCTGACCATGACTCCCACCACCGAACTCCTCCGGGCGCTGCGCCAGCAGCAGACCCGCCGCGTCTTCCTGGGTCGTGCCTCACAGGGCCTGGGATCCGTCGCCCTCGCCTCCCTCGTGTCGCCGCGTCTCCCAATCCTGGGGGCAGCGGCCTCGGACCGTTGGACCGGCGTGGTGAACCCGCCGCATTTCCAGCCGAAGGCCAAGCGCGTGATCTGGATGTCCATGGCCGGCGGTCCGTCGCATCTCGAGACGTGGGACCACAAGCCCAAGCTGGCCGAGATGCATGGCAAGCCGATGCCGGAGTCCTTCACCAAGGGCAAGCAGATCGCCCAGCTACAGGGCCAGAAGCTGGTGTGCTTCGGGCCCCAACTGAAGTTCCAGCGGTTCGGCAAGTGTGGCGTCGAGATCTGCGAGCTGTTCCCCCAGATCGGCTCGGTGGCTGACGAGATCTGCTGGATCCGCTCGATGACCAGCGAGGCGATCAACCATGACCCGGCGCACATGTTCATGAACACCGGGTCCCAGATCGCCGGACGTCCCAGCATGGGATCGTGGGTGGTCTATGGCCTCGGTTCCGAGGCCGAGAATCTCCCGGGATTCGTCGTCCTGACCTCGCTGGGGCAGGGGGGGCAGAACCAGCCGATCGCGGCGCGCCAATGGGCGGCAGGCCTTCTGCCGACCCGGTTTCAGGGCGTGCACCTGAGGGGCAAGGGCGATCCGGTCATGTACCTGGGCAACCCATCCGGAGTCACCCGGGAGCGCCAGGCGAACGTCGTCCAGGCGATCAACGCCCTGAACGCCCGTCATGATGCGATGGTGGACGATCCCGAGATCGCGACCCGGATCGCCCAGTACGAGATGGCGTTCCAGATGCAGGCGAGCGTTCCGGAGCTGATGGACACGTCCAAGGAGCCGGCCTCAATCCGCGAGCTCTATGGCTGTTCGCCGGGCGATGGGTCGTTCGCGTCGAACTGCCTGCTGGCCCGGCGTCTGGCGGAGCGGGGTGTGCGGTTCATCCAGCTCTACCACAAGGACTGGGACCATCACGGCGGGGTGAAGGACGGGGTCCAGCTCAAGGCTAAGGAGATCGACCGCGCCTGCATGGCGCTGATCACGGACCTGCGTCAGCGCGACATGCTTAAGGACACGATCGTGGTCTGGGCCGGTGAGTTCGGTCGGACCCCGATGAGTCAGGGCGGCGATGGACGGGACCATCACAACGCCGGGTTCAGCATCTGGCTGACTGGTGGCGGGATGCGCGGCGGACTGCAGTACGGCGCGACCGATGAGCTGGGGTACGCGGCGGTGGAGAACCCGATCGACGTCCACGATCTCCACGCGACGATGCTGCGCCAGCTGGGCATCGACCACACCCGCCTCACGGTGAAGTTCCAGGGACTCGACGTCCGGCTGACCGGCATCGCCGGGCGTCTCATCCCCGAGATCGTGTCCTAAGACGGAACAGCATTGGCCGCTGAGTGGCCTCAGGCAATGCAGCGAAGGAACCCAGCCTTCAGAGCCTTTCGATCCAGATTCCTCCCAATGAACACAATTTGGCTCTTGCGTGGCTCGTCGGCTCGCCACGCCCGGTCAGGCTGACCTTCAAACAACATGTGGACTCCCTGGAAGACAAACCGCTTCGCGCTACCCTTGACGTTTAGGATGCCCTTCATCCGAAAGATGTCCGCTCCTTGGATCTGGAGCAGCGTGGACAGCCACTGATTGAGTCTTTCTGTGTCCAAGGGACGGGTCTCCTCGATGCCAACGCTGCTCACAGTGTCATCGTGCTCATGCCCGGGTGCCTGAAATTCCTTTGCTGCCGTTGGTTCTACGATCTGACCCTGAATCGTAAAGGTCATCTCGAATTCATCCGGCCGATGCTCGGTGTACAGGGCGTAGGACCCGGACTGGGCAACACGCAATGTGAAGACGCTGGGCACGTTCTCGTTGAGAACGAGGTTGTGGAGGTTCAGTTCCGGGAGCAGCTCGCCTCCGTTATGCACCGTAGCGGGGGGCTGGCTGAAGAGCCTGAGCGCGGCAATTCGATTTGACTGAACCGCCTCGAGTGACGCCTCCGCCACGGGAAGGATGACAAGGCCCATCACAGGATCGGGCCCGGGCTGCATCTCGATCTGGCAGTCACCCGTCTCGAACTTGAAGACTCCACCCCACTCGAAGGGAAGCTCTTCCCGCAGAAAGTCAGAATCCACGGTCAACTTTTGGTCGAGGTCGAATGCACGAATGCTTAGGACGGTGTCGACATCGATCTGGGCGTTCCGGGTCCTTTGGATCAAAGCCGCCGAATTCATCGCGCGGATCCTGGACTCGAGCGCAATGAGATCAGCCTCAGCTACAAGATCGATCTTGTTCAGCAGGATGCGATCGGCGAAGGCAATCTGGGCCTTGCACTCGTCACTGTCGTCAAGGTGCTGCACCACGTGGCGTGAGTCGACCAGAGTGACGATGCCATCGAGTCGAAAACGGGTCTTGATCTCTTCATCCACAAAAAACGTTTGGGCCACTGGTCCCGGATCTGCCATGCCGGTAGTTTCGACCAGGATGTAGTCAAACCGGTCACGGCGCCGCAGGAGCTGATTGAGGATTCGGATGAGGTCGCCGCGGACAGTGCAGCAGATGCAGCCATTGTTCATCTCGAACACCTCCTCGTCGGCGTTGATGACGAGGGCATTGTCGATGCCAATCTCACCGAACTCGTTCTCGATGACTGCAACGCGACGTCCGTGCTGGGCTGTGAGAATGTGGTTGAGGAGGGTGGTCTTGCCGGATCCGAGGAAGCCGGTGAGGACGGTTACGGGTATTCTGGTGTCTTGGGACATGGTGGGGGGGGTGAGGGAGGCTGGGGGGCGCAAAGCCGACGGGTCGAATTTCCGAAATGACGTAGCAGAAGGGTTGAGGCCAGTGCCACGAGGAGTGCGGCAAACGCGCAGAGCACGATGGCCGGTCCGGGCGGGATATCGGTTTGATTCGAAACCGTGATCCCTGCTATGGCCGCTCCAACAGAGACACCCGTCGACATCGCGACGAGGGTCCAGAGTCGGCCAGCGAGGAGACATCCGATGCTTCCGGGGAGGATGAGAAGCGCAGCCATGAGCAGCACACCGACGATCCGGGTGGCAATAATGACCGTTGCCGCGATGAGCATCATGAGGCCGATCCGGAGGCGATGGGTCGAGACCCCCTCGGCTTGTGCCAGCTCCTCGTCGAAGGTCCATGCCCCGAGACCCTCCCATTCCAGCACGAGGCAGAGTGCAACAAAAACTGTCAGCATGCCGAGCATCAGGATCTCCAAGGGCCGGGCGGTGAGGAGGCTTCCGAAGAGGACGTGCTCAAGATGTCCTATTCCCCGGTTGCGGGAGGATAGGATCGCGATCCCAAGGGCGAATGCCGAGACGTAGCAGACGCCAACGGCGGCATCGGATTGCAGATGCCGGGTCAGGAAGGCGATCCCGAGGGCGACAAGACAGGTGAAGAGGTACGCGACGAAGTAGCTGACGAGGGATGGAGATGCACCGGGCTGGACAAGCACCAGTCCTACGGCAAGGCCACCGATGCTCGCGTGGGCCAGTCCGTCGGCCGCGAACGAAAGGCGACGCAAGACCACCCATGGCGAGAGCAACCCGCAGACGATGGCGAGGAGAATGCCTGCGAGCAAGGCGCGGGCGAGAAACCCGTATTCCATGAACCCATCGAGGCTCATTGGAATTCCTCCGCGCAGGAGTCCTTGGGTTGGGTGATTCCGTACCGCCTCAACTCGTTGGCGAACGTATTGCGGACCTTGGTGGGATCAAGATCTCTCGCCCGGCCATGCCAGTGGAGGGTCCGGTTCAGGCAGGCAATCCGATCAGCCTTGGACGTGATCAGGGGCAGGTCATGGCTGACCAGTATGACCGTGATCCCCTCGACACCGAGCTGCTGCAGCAGGGCGCAGAGCTGCTCCTGCCCCTCGACATCGACCCCGTTGGTCGGCTCGTCAAGCAGCAGCGCATCGGGCGTCCGCAGGAGTGCCCGGGCGAGCAGGAGGCGCCGCTGTTGACCTCCCGAGAGGTGCACGAAAGGCAGCCCGGCCTGGCGGTCGAGGCCCACCCGCTCCATCAGGGCGTTGGCTCGATCCTGCAGGGCATGACGTCCTTCAGGGGGACCGTCTCCATAACGGGAGGCGCCCTGAAGGAGGACCGCTCGGGCGGTAAGGGGGTAGGTCGTGTCCGTCACAGTTTTCTGGGGGACATAACCGATCCGCGGCGGACGGCATTCCCCGGGGCTCCACGTGATCTGCCCGGTTGCCGTAGGAACCAACCCCAGCAACGCCCGAAGGAATGTGGTTTTTCCACCTCCATTTGGCCCGATGAGTCCCAGAAACTCTCCGGACCGGACGGTCAAATCGATGCCCGACAGGATCTCCCGGCCGCCAAGGTGGACAGTCAGATCAGTGACGTTGAGGACAATGCAGTCGTGCTGGTGCATGTCATGGGGTGCGGAGGACGCGGATCAAGGTCGCGAGGTTTCGCCGCTGACGTTGCTGATATGTGGCTGCGGGATCCTCGGGCAGGATCGTCTCGCACGGGTCGAGCCGTTCGACCCGCCCGCCGATCTCCGACGCGATCACCTGCGCAGCCCGGTCCGGGAGCTGCGGCTCGGCGAAGATGACCTTTAACCCGAGTCGGCGCATGAGATCGACGAGCTTCCGGAGATAAGCCGCGCTCGGCTCGTCGCCAGGGAAGGGCTCCACAACTCCTGCGGTCTCGAGCCGGTACCTCTCGAACAGATAACCGTAGGCTCCATGGAAGGTCACCACCTTTCGATGTGGAAGATCAGCGAGACCCTCGCGGAACTCCCCGTCCAATTTTGAAAGGTCCAACAGCAGAGCTTGGGTGCGTACCTCGATGGCCTTCCTGTGGGATGGGAGGCGCTCAATCAGAGCCTTGGAAAGGGACATTACCATGCGTGATGCCAGCACCGGGTCCAGCCAGAGGTGGGGATCGATCTCAGTGGGATCCGGCGCTGTCTCGCTGAATTCCGCGAGGGCACCGACCCCGACCTGTCGGTTCGCGAGGTCATAGTTTGCGACCAGTATTCGACCCGATGTGTCACCCGCTGTGAGCTTGGCCAGCCACGCATCCATGCCGAGGCCCAGCACTACCACAATCCTTGCCTGTTCCACGAGGCGAGCCATGGCCGGGGTCGGTTCTGTGCCATGGGGATCTCCCCCGGGAAGTACCAGACACTGGACCTCGCAGTCGTCGGGAACGATCTGTCGAACAAGGTCGTACAGCGGGAAAAAACTGGTGACGATCAATTGAGAGCCGCTGCTGGAGCGGGCTTCACGACAGCCGATTGGGCCAGCAAGGGTGAGCAACAGCAGGGCAAGAATGCGGGGAAGCCTATTTTTCATTCCCTTCGGCTCCAGTAGGCGAGACTGCGGTTGAGTTGGTGGGCGATGATCAAGAGCGTGCAAGCGACGCAGGTGAGGAGGATCTCCCCGACTTCGCCCAACTCCTCGGCACCCCCCACGCGGGCAAGAATCAGCGAGGTCCATGCGCCCACTGCCCACCCGAACACCCGGCCATCTAGATGCCGCAGCCAGCCCCGGACCACGGCAATGCCGCTCAGGCCTATGGCAGCAAGAGCGAGGACAAGATGCGCCGTCTCCCCGGTGAGGGCACTCAGACGGTCCGAAAGAAGTGGTGCAATCAGGCAGTGGAGTGCTGCTGCAGCCGCTAGGGCCACGACGACGCGGTTGAGGACATCAGAATCATCAGGTCCGGTGAGCATGGATCAGAGGCGGGGTGTTGGGTGTTTTCCTCATGGGAGTCAGAAGAGGCGCACCAGCGCGGCGACCCCCGTTTCCAGCTCAACAACGGCGGGTTTTCGGGCTGCGCAGGCACAGTGGTGAACGTCTTGGCCCAAGGATGCATCTAGGTGACCCTACCGTTACGGGGATGTCTTGGTTTGATCCGGCAAACTGTAAGTATTCTCCGATCTGATGGACACGGTTGCTAAGTGGGTGGCTCAGGACTTACCGGAGCCGCAGTCTTAGGAACCGAACGGTTCGATCACCGGATGGCGGAAGGGTCAACTCGGTCGTGGCGGTCTCTCCCGTCACATTCAGCACGTCTTCCCAGATCGAGAGGTTGGTTGACTCTTGGACCTTGTAGTTTGCGCCGGGGGTGCCACTCACCACGAGACGGATCGCCCCAGAAGGATCTACCCGGGAAATCGAAATCCTCGGGGTGACCGGTGGAGTGGAGGGCAGCGGTTCCACGGCAAACAGGATGGGAGTGGGCGGACTCCAGGCATTGGTGAGTCCCACGGAGGCCTGAACCTGCATCCAGACGGTGACAAATCCGTTGGCGGTGAGTCCCCAATTGAAATGGGCATGGCCTCCAACTGAAAGGGAGAGCTTATCGGCCTCATCGATTCCGTCCCGGGTGCTCATCCGAATCAGAATCCCCTCGAAGGCATCGCTCTGCCACACCATGAAGTCGCCTGGTCCCTCGGTCCGCAGAAGTTGGATTGAGAGCCCCTGTTCGATCACCCCTGCGGGCAATCCTTCGCCACTGGCTCCAAGATACAATAGTTGCGGGACCTGTGACTGAGGCAGGATCCAGAGGTCTGAAGCCGCCGATCCCAGGACAGCAAAGCCTTCGGGAATCGTGTTGCGGGCGGTTTCCGGAACCATCAGGGCAGCTCCTATTGCGGGATGGTTGATATGGCGATCCGAATCCCGGATCGCCAACTGGAACAGGTTGGTCCCCTCTGGTGCCAGGACGACTCGAAGGTCGGCGTGCTCCGTGACAAGCCGAACCCGACCCTCCAATGGATTCCCCTCCAGCCATCCAGTCAGAAGGCACAGCAAGAGCCCTGCAGCGGTAGGACGCATCGCTATTCAGGACTGTTTTCGTGGGCCCAGCACAAGGAGTGCCACCAGTCCAAGGCCCACCAGCGCATACGTTCCAGGCTCCGGCACGACGGTGAACGTGTAGTTTGCCGTATCGCTGGTGATGAGTCCGTCGGTCAAATGGGTGCCGGACGCCTGGAGGCCGATGCTGTAGGTGCCCGGTGCGGTAAAGGTGAGGTTGTAGTGCCCGTGGCTTCCGGGCTGGAGCTCGAGTTTATCACCGGCACTGATCCCATCCGCACTGTTCATCTGGATCTGGATGTTGCCGAAGGCGCCCACATCGTAGATGCCGAAGTTCCCAGGGCCGCTCACCGAAGTCAGGGTCAGGGAAATCTTGCCGGACCAGTCTGCCGGATTGAGTTCGTCGGTGCCAAATCCGAGGTAGAGGAGGTCCGGACGCTGATCCTTGGGCAGCACCCAAAGGCTGCTGCCGATCGGGGCCAAGGCCGATAGCGCGGCCGGTGTGGTGGTGAACGCTGCCGCGCCCACACCTAGGAACACTCCGGATGGCGTATACTCAGTGTCAGTGTCCTCGTCATGGACGTGGAGGTCGAAGGCGCCGTCCTCGAAGCCGATGCCGATGTCGGCATGGCCGGAACTGAGCGTGGGGGTCTGGGCTGTCGCGGCACTGCCAAGGACGGCGATGAGGACAACAGGGAGCTGAGCAAACGGTTTGGAAGTCATGGTCGGCAAAAGGAATGGGGTGAGTTTTGGAATGGATTCAGGAACAGAACTGCACTGGGAAGAACGACCGGCTGGGAAAGCCACCGTTGTGTTGAGGGATACCGGGCCGTCCTGCGGATCCGGCGGGTGTTGGGACGCGACACCTGTCTCGCGTGCCGTGCGGGGAATCCAAGCGCGTTGAACGAGTTGCGAATCCCCAGGGTGATCCTCGCGGCATCCGGGTCCGCGCCTGCGATCCGGGCAGAGGCCGGGAATCGGTGCGGAACCGGAGGTCAGACTCCGAGGGGAGGTCCGCGACTTTCCGGCTCGCGTCGGAAGTCGGCGAGCACAGGTTCGGAGGGAGGAAGAAACCCGGTCAGAACAGTGACCTCGAGGACCGCAACCACCGCAGGGGCATCCACAACGCCTCCAACCTGCTGGTGGAGATAGGCACAGACGGCGCAGGACTCCCCGGGGTGGGCACCGTCGGACTCCTGGGATGCCGGAACCGTGGCGTCCTGGTTCCCGGCGGCAGCCTCGTGGAGTTCCTGATGCAACGCCTCGTGCCAGGCGGGATTGGCCCCCAGGACTCCCAGCAGCAGCAAAAGCAGAGAGCACACGGCCGCGCCAAGAGCGGCGCTCCAAACGGCCACGGATTGTGTCCTTCGTCCCTGCAAAGCCTTTGCATTAAACAAATCCGATGTCGGGGGCTCAATCAGAATCTTCAAAATGAGCCAGAACTGTCTCTGGAACCGACCGTGTCGAAGGCGGCGGTTCACCAGGGGATGAGTGGAGTCGCGGTCTCCGAAGCCGGAGCGTGGCGCGGCCAGGTGAGCCTGCCCGAGAGGCATGATGGGGCGTCGGGTGCCAGCGTTTCGACGATTGCCGTGAACGGATGCCGCTCAACATCGTCTCCGAGGATCCGCTCTTCCAGATTCCTCCCTTGCCTTGAAGGCGCGGCTGACCTGATTTTGGGTCATGGCATATCCGGTCGACGCAACGGAACTTGATGCGGCCTTCTACCAGTCCGCCGACACCTTCTTCCAGACCCACCGCGGCGAGGCGTTGACCTACGACGACGTCACCCTCGCGACCGTCTACTCCGACGTCCTCCCGCGCGAGACCCAGCTCGACACCCGCCTGGCCGAGGGATTGGAGCTGCACGTGCCGATCGTGTCGGCCGACATGGACACCGTGACGGAGTCGCGCATGGCCATTGCCATGGCGCTCCACGGAGGGCTTGGGCTGATCCACTACAACATGACCGAGCGGGACCAGCTGTCCGAGGTCAGCCGCGTGAAGAACCACGTCCACGGACTCATCCAGGATCCGATCCGGGTGAGTCCCGACCAGGAGATCGGCGAGATCCTGGCATTGATCGAGAAGAAGAAGTTCTCGTTCGCCACGTTCCCGGTGGTGGATGCCGACAACCGTCTGCTCGGCCTGCTGCCGGGCCACGTCGTGAAGCCCCGGTACGCGAAGCGCCGCGTGAGGGAGGCCCTGACCCCGCGCAGCGAGGTACGGACCATCCAGGAGAAGGAGCTCGCTCCCGATCCCATCGGACGGGCGGACCGGTTCTTCACGGAGCATCCCGGCATCCACAAGCTGTTGGTCGTCGATGACCGCGACGGTCTCAAGGGACTGTTCACGATGAGCGACATCGAGCGCATCACGCAGGAGCGGAGCGCGCAGCTGAAGCCGGCCCGGGACAGCCAGTTCCGCCTCGTCTGCGGCGCCGCCATCGCCCCGATGCGACGGCCCGACAAGTCGCTCGACCGCGACCGGATCCTCGGGCACGTCGGGGCACTCGTGGAGCGTGGCGTCGATGTCGTCGCGGTCTCGACCGCCCACGGCCACAGCCGCGGCGTCGGCGAGGTCGTGCAGCTGATCCGCTCGGCGTTCCCGACCCTGCCGATCATCGCGGGCAATGTGACCAGCGCGGCGGGGGTCGAGTTCCTGGCGGATGCCGGGGCGAACGTGATCAAGGTGGGGCAGGGGCCCGGGTCGATCTGCACCACGCGCATCGTGGCAGGTGTGGGAATTCCGCAGTTGACCGCCCTCTATGTCGCGTCACGCGCCGCCCAGAAGCGCGGTGTCACGATCCTCGCCGACGGCGGCATCACGAAGTCGGGCGACATCGTGAAGGCGCTGACGCTGGCCCAGGGCGTCATCTGCGGTGGTCTTCTTGCAGGCTGCCCGGAGGCCCCCGGTCAGATCATCGAGATCAACGGGAAGCTCTACAAACAGTACCGCGGCATGGGCAGTCTCGCGGCGATGAAGGCCGGGTCGGCGACCCGCTATGGCCACAGCAGCTCCGACACCAGTCGCAAGATCGCGGCCGAAGGCATCGAGGCGCTCAAGGAGGCGTCTGCGGGATTGGACCAGGTGTTGTCCCAGCTCGTGGGCGGACTGCAGTCGGGGCTTGGCTACCTTGGTGCCCAGACCCTGCCGCTGCTCCGGGAGAAGGCCCGGTTCACCCGGGTCACCGTCGCGGGCATGCGGGAGGCGGCGCCGCACGACGTGGTCGAGGTGAAGACGACCGCGTCGCGGGATCCGGGCTGAGCCAGGGGCCAACGCGGGCGACGCGCACGGCGGCGCGAGGACGCGGAGGCGAGACCGGGATCGGGAATCGGACGGATTCCCTATCGGGTCGGCAGCTGGTCCCCCGTTGCCGTGGAATCCTCGCTCGAACGATCGGCGGGAGCCGACCACGGACGGTCCCAACCCTTGAAGAGGTCGGTGAACTCACGGACCACCTCAGGGTGCTGTTCCGCCACGTCCTTCGTCTCGCCGGGATCGGCATCGAGGTCGAACACCTCGATCGACGCCGTCGGGCCTGCGCGGAACCCCTTCCAGCGACCGAGCCGAGCGGCGACGGCCCGCGGCTCCTGGACCTGCTCCCACTGCAGCACCACCCGGTTCGTCGGAGCCTCGGTCTCCGACACGACCAGCCACGGGAGGAGGGACCGTCCGGTGATCCGGGACGGCCGTTGGCCTTGCAGGATATCCAGGATCGTGGGCGCCACCTCCCAGAGTCCCACTGGAAGATTGGTCTGACCGGGGCGGATGATGCCCGGACGCCAGAAGACGAGGGGAACCCGCAGGGCGGCATCATCCAGGCCCCGTGTCCAAGGGGAGCGGCTGGAGGCCCCAGATGGGCGGCTGGCGGGTGGGGTGTCACCAACCGCGGGCACTCCGGTGAGGATCAGCAGGGTATCGCCATCAAGCTGGCGCTGCCGTAGGCCATCGGTCAGGAGCCCGATCTGGGCGTCGAGCCGGGCGAGTTGCAACGCACGGAGTGCGGGCGGCTGGTTCGTGCCACCGGGGAGTCCTGGCGACAGGACCATCAGAAAGGCGGTCTCCTCGCGTCCATGGATGTAGTTGGTGGCGGCACGGAGCAGCCAGGCCGAAGGAAGATCCCCGGACGCACTGGCCAGCGGGGGCAGCTTGAAGGGGACTTCATTGCGCCAGAGGAACGGGGTCCGGGCATTGGTTCCATGGCGCAGGTCGAACATGCCGAGGAAGTCGGCGAATCCCTTCTGGGTCGGCATCCCCGCGGTGCCCTCGCGTCCAAGACCCCAGATCCCAAGGTAGGCGCAGGAGTGTCCGACACTCCGGGCCATCTCGCCGAGCGTCACCTCCTCGGATACCAGAGGCTCCTGGATCGCGCTTCGGATCCGGGCCTGCTCCGGCGGGATGCCGGTCAGGAGGGAGGCGCGCGCGGCGGCCGGGGCCGGGGATCCGGAATAGGCGTCGGTGAACCGGAATCCTTCCCGCAGGACGGTCGACAGATTGGTGAGGCCGAGAAGGGATCGGGAGTCGAGGTCCGCAGACCGGAGTCCATCCCCCACCACCAAGATGACGTTGGGCTGGGTCGCACGGCGCGACGGCCGGCCGGCCGCCTGGCTGGTCAGCACGAGGCTGAGGAACAGGACGACCCGCAGGGCCAACCCGATCCGGCGTGGAATCGTCGCCGTCCGGAGACGGCCTGCTGATGTACAAACTCCTTTGATGGGGAGGCAGGGTTGGCGCATGAACTTCAGGTGGGTTCCCTTCGGTCCGGAAGCCCCGACGTCGGAGGCCGATCGAATCGTCTAGCCCTGTCCGGGGTCCTTGGGCTCCTCGACAGCCGGGACGATCACGGCCCCGAGGATCAGACCGGTCACGAGCATCGCCGAGGCGGTGTAGGCGGCATTGAGCACCAGCCAGGGCCACGGCTCGAACCAATAGAGTCCGTTGCCGATGATGATGTAGTTCGTGAGGGCCAGTCCGGCGATCGTGACCAACGTCACCCGCTGCCCAAATCGCGGCGGACGCGCCACCTGGAGGAGCACGCCGAGGAGGAAGGTGGTAACCCATCCGTGGAGGAATCCGACACCGAGGGATTCCGTCGAGCGCGGTGCGATGCCGTCGCGACGGTAGTGGATCGTCGCCACGGGTCCCGCGTGGGCCTTGTCCTGGGCCACCGAGGGGTCGGTCTGCAGTCCCGGGACGAGGTAGATGCCATCGTTCGGCAGATGCTCGCGGAGGGCCGAACCGAGGGCCTCGTTGCTGGAGCTGGGTTTCTCGACGTAGGCGTAGGGGATGGGACAGGTCCAGAACGCCGCACCGAACCCGAAGAGGACGATCGCCGCAATGAGGCTGCCGAGGAGGAGACGGATCATCGGGTGTTCAGGTCGCGCTCAGTGAATCCGTCGGACGGTGGCAATTCAACCGCCTATTCCCCGCGGATCCGTTCCTTCTTCTCCTCGAGCTCCTGCTCGAGCCGACGGCGCTGCTCCCGGAAGAGGGTCTGACGTTCCTCGATCGCGCCAGGGTCGCCCGCCTCGCGGAATCGCGCGACCTCCTCCTGACACGACAGGTCCTCCTGGGCGATCCGCGCGCGATACACGGAGTCGAGCTCCGCGAGACGCGCCTTCTGGTCCGGGGTGAGGGGCTTGGAAGGCTTGCCTCCCCCGAGCCGTTCCATCGCCAGTTCGTAGGCCGATTTCATGGACGGGAGACTAGGACAGGTCCCCGCGGATTGCATCCTCCATCCTTGGTTGCCGAGCCGACCTTCCCGTTTCAGTCCAGGCCGCGCATGCTCAATCCCGTGTCCGCCGCCGAACAGAATCCCACGCCAAACGCCTGGGTGAACCCGATACCGGCCCTGATCCACAAGCCGGTCCTTGGCCTGTTCTTGCTGACGGTCGCCGCGGAGATCGTCCGGCTCTGGCTCCGCCTCGAGTGGCCCGAACGGTGGGCCTGGGTCAGTCCGGGCGTCTGGGTCCTGGCCGCCGGCACCATGGCGGTGGGGCTGTCGCGCCGGCTGCCGATCCAGAACGTGGTCTCGATTTGCTGCATCGGCGGGGGCATCGCCGTCGCCATCGAACTCCTCAATGGCACGACCCAGATCCCGTTTGGCCAGCGGACCCTCAGCGAGCGGTTTGGGCCGGTGACCCATGGCCTTGGATTGTACCACCCCTTCCTGTGGCTCGCGATGGCGATGGCCTGCCGTGGAGTGGCTCGGCTCGCCGTCCGTCCTTGGCGCAAGCTGCAGTACTATGGGATCTGGGTCATGGCGGTGGCCACGCTCCTCGCCCTGGCCTTGGCGCTGTCCCACGAGGCGGCCGGCGGTGGAGCCGGGTGGTGGCGACGGGAGAACCGGCCTGGCACCTGGACCTGGTACGAGTGTCCCTGGGCCTCGATGCTGGGCTGGGTCCTCACCACGCTGGTCCTCTACGCGTTCACCACGCCGTGGTTCCTCAACAAACAGGGAATCCGGCAGCCGACCGACTGGCATCCGCTGGTGGTCTGGACCGGTCTGATGGCCTGGCTGCTGGCGCTCAACCTTGCCCAACAGCACTGGGCGGCCGTGGTGATCGGGATCGGTGCGGCTGGGCTCGGGGTGGGAGCGGCTGTCCGGGGCGGACGCTGGTGAGGCGTGGGACGGGACGCCGTCGGGTTCCACCCGAGGGGTTCACTCCAGCTCCTGTCGGGTCGCGATGGGCACGTATCCGATCTCAAGGCCTTTCGGAGGCGTGACGATCAGCGCTGGATCAATGGCCGCAAGCCGTCCGTGGTCCGGCGGCGCGAGATACTCGCGGTCCTTCGTCCAGGTGCGATGCAGCAGTTCGACGCGCTTCTGGACGACCTCGCGTTCCGCGGCGGTGAGGTCGGCGTTGAGCATCGCAGGCTGGTCGGCGAATCGGTACCAGTGGTAGGTCACCACGCTGCCGTCGCCGAGACGAACCTTGAAGGGACCCGCGACCGGGCCGGGCTTCCTCCAGGAACTGTCCGGGGCATCGGGCGTGGTCCGCGGCTCCTGGGGGTCCTCCCTGGGGGTCTCGAAGCGGAACTGGGTGAGACCGAGGTTCCCGGGAACCTCGCTGGAGGGCACGACATTCCAGCGGGGCTTCCCACGGTCGCTGCCCAGTCGGAAGAACTCCGGCAGGGTCACGAGGGACCCGCTGCGGCGGGTGAGCTGTCCGTCCCAACGGAAGCCCAACGTCGACGGGTCTGGCGTGATCGGGGTGGCAAACGACCTCCAGGCCACCGACGCAGCCCGTTCCCGGGCGACATCCGGGGGAAAGAAGCTCCAGCTCGAGCCGCCCGTGGCCTTGAACCGCTGGGTGGCCGAGGCGGAGGGCTTGACGAGGCCATCCGACGCCGGGCCTCCGGCAAACCAGCGCTCCACGGCCTCCCACAACGCCGCCTTCGTGTAGACGGTGTGGCGGTGCAACAGGGCCGAGTGGCCGTCGGGCGTGACCGGAAAGGAGGTCCGGGCCATGCGGGCATGGACGGTGCCGTCGTGGTTCGTCCCGAAGACCGCCGGGATGTGCTGGGTCTCCATCTGGATCGCCTTGTTGGGATCCGACGGGGCCGAGTCGAGGAGCCTGCCCGCCCACTGCGGATCCTTGAGCAGGGCACGGGACCAGAAGAACGGGGTGAAGAAGGCGGCGGGTCCCTTGAAGTTCGCCGTGTTCAGGAAGAGCGTCCAACACTGGTTGCCGGTGGGCACGGGTCGGCCCGCGGTGGTCGGCTTCGGATCCGTGAGCGGCAGGGGCAGATATCCATAGCCGAACCAGTCGCCCTGGACCCCCTGCCGGAGGTTGAGTCCATCCAGGGGAAACAACAGCCACGGGCTCAACTGGGCCACGCCATACAGGCCGCGCTCGTCCTCCCAGGTGCCTGCCCCATAGCCGGGGCCGTTCGCGATGACCGAGAAGTTCGGACCGACACCTCCCATGATGAACTTCGGCGTGGGGGTGGGAAAATGCGTGTCGCGCCACCAGCCCAGCCCGCCCTCGATGTCGATGTAGCACTCCTCCTTCGGCTTCTGGTTGGCCTCCCAGAGTGGATGCATCCAGGTGCTGAGCAGACCGGTCTGGAAGTCGTGACCGGGGTAGTGGTCCACCAGCGGCCACGCGGCGGCGTAGAGCGAGAAGCCCCCATTGAACTCCTTGGGCACCCGTTCACCGTCGAACAGCAGATAGCCGAACATCTCGCCGCGTGGGACGGGTGCGGACCAGACCGGTGCCGCAAGCCAGAGGGTGAGGAGTACGCCGATCCAAGCGGGGATGTTCATGAGAGGAGCAGGGTCATCGGTCTGAAGCGGTTGGATTCACGGACACGGGCCCGGGGTTTTCTGGCCCGTGAGGCGACGACGGAGACTGTCGTAGACGGGTTCGGATCCGAGGCCGACCGCCACACATTCCGCACCGATGCAGGCGGCCATCAGGGGCAGGACGTAGGCGGTGGTCCCGGCCATCTCGCTCACGAGGATGATGCCCGTCGCCGGAGACCTCACGATGGCGGCAAACAGTGCGGCCATGCCGAGAAAGGACAGGGATGTGGGTGCCACCTCGAGCGACGGCAGGATCTGCTGGCCGACGGTTCCGACAAGGCCGCCAGTCAGGGCCCCCAGTGCCAGGATGGGGGCGAAGAGGCCGCCGGGCGTCCGCGCCGCATAGCTGAGCCCTCCCAATAGGAATCGGAGCCCAGCCAGGCCGGCCACGGTGACGAGACTGGCCGGGGAGAGGATGAGTCCCCGTGCCAGGGATTCGCCGCCGCCCACGGCGTCGGGCACCACACAGCCCAATGCGGCGACCCCCATGCCGATCGCTCCGGCTGTGCCCCAGATGGGAATCCGACGGAGCCCTCCCACAAGGGTCAGCCAGCCGAGAAGCAGTCGGTTGTAGCCCCAGCCGACCATGCCGCAGACGAGTCCGACCCCGAGGGCGAGCCCGAGCTGGGGCAGCCCGACGTCCGGGTTGGACGGGACCTCGAAGATCAGGGAGGGCCGATGCAGGGCGTGGCTGACCGCGACGGCGGTGACCGACGTGGTCAGCGTGGACGCGGTGGTCCGGAGATCGAATCGACGCACCAGTTCCTCGAGGATGAAGACGGCACCCGAGATGGGGGCGTCGAAGGCCGTGGCCAGTCCGGCCGCAGCCCCGGAGGACAACAGCGTCCGCACCGCTGCAGGGTCGAGTCCGAGCCTCCGTCCGAGCCAGCCCCCGATGCAGGCTCCCATCTGGACGCTTGGACCCTCGCGTCCGAGGAGGAGACCGGATCCGATCGCGAGGACGCCACCGACGAACTTGACCGGGATGAGCATCAGCGACGGTGGAGGCAGCGCGCCCTCGAGTTCGGCTTCCACCTGCGGGATGCCACTCCCGCTGGCGTGCGGCGAGAGGCGTTGGACGCCCCAAGCCGCGAATCCGACGGCCACTCCCGCGCCAAGCACCAGGAGGACCCCGCCGATCGGGAATCCCTCCGGTCGCCACGCCGACAGCGCGGACCGCACGAGGTCGGCCCGGGCCAGCGTCTCGCGGAACAGCGAGACGAGCAGTCCGGTCATCCCGCCGACCACGGCGGAGGCGACGACGAGGCGGAGGAATCCGTCTCGGGTGTCCGGGAAAGGGGGCTCGGCCATGCAGGATCAGGATGGGATCCAGCCGGGACACCCCCGGCCGGGTCCGCAACTCCACCACACCTCGACGGAACGGAGCAGGCAAAACCTCGTGCCGCGCCGCGCGAGGTGAAGAGCGTGGGGGGAGGTCTACCTCGACGACGGCCGGAACAGTTCCCGCATGCGGCGCAGCAGGGCCTGGGTTCGGCTTTCGGGTGTCTCGGTGGATCCCGGCGTCTGGCTCGCGGCGATCCGGTCCGCGTTCATTTGTTCACGGGCGGAAACCGTCTCCTCGAGATGGCGGAGCAGATCCGGCTCCCGTTCAATCAGCAGACTGAGGGAGGTCCGTGTGATCTCGAGGACCAGGCATTCCGTGACCGCATGAACGGAGGCACTCCGGGGTTCACCGGTCAGGAGGGATCGTTCGCCCACCACCTGGCCCGCCTGGAGAGTGGCGAGCTCAATCGGAGCGGTGTCGCCGCTCGGGGCGGACATCACACGGACGCAGCCCTCGGCGATCAGGAACATCGAGTCGCCTGGGTCACCCGCCCGGACCAGCACCTGTCCAGGACGGATCAGACGCAGGACGGTTTCGGTGGCAAGCCATCGCAGGCTGGCATCGGGGAACCGTTCAAACAGGGCGACCCGGCGCAGGAAGGCGACTCGATCCTCAACCGAATGGACCCCGGAGGCGTCGCGGGGCAGACGGGCGAGGAAGACCGTCTCGCGGGGCTGGGCCAGCGACAGGCCGGCCTTGGCCAGTTGCTGCAGGACGCAGATCCACACGACATGGGTGGCTGTGTCCGACGACAACCTTGCGGGATCGAGCCAGAACCGGATGCGGTATAGCACTCCCGAGTCGCCGGCCGACCATATCAGGACATCCGGGGCGGGGGAGCGCTGAGGGCCGTCGGGAAGCCCGGTCGCCTCATGGGCCGCCGAACGGAGGATCCGGAGGGCACGATCGGTGGGCACATCGACATCCAGGCGGACCTCGAGATGGAAACGGCTTTCCGGTCGGGGCAGGGCGTAGTTGGTGACGGCACTCGTCGCGAGCTCGCTGTTGGGGACGATGACGATGAAGCCGTCGCGGGTGCGGATCCGGAGGGTCCGCCATTGGATCTCCTCGATCCACCCCTTGATGGGTTCTCCCCGATTCGTGGAGATCGAGACGTAGTCGCCGATGCTGTAGGCGTGCTCGAGGTTGATACCCAGGCCGGAGAAGAAATCCAGGATGATGGGTCGAAGGGCGAGGCCGAGGACCACACCGATGGCCCCGGAAGCAGCCCAGAACCCGGACATGGACTGGTCGAAGACGCTGACGAGCACGCCCACGGTAGCCCCCGTCATCAGGACGACGCCGAGCAGGTCCTGGAAGATTCGAGGAAGGGGTCGCCCCAGGGCTCGGGTGACAACGCCTTCGAGGACCAGGAGCGACAGCCACCGATGGAGGGCCAGGGCGCCGGAGATCCAGAGGGCGGACTCGAGAACGTAAGGAATCCAGCGCGGCGCGTCCGCACGGCTCACCAACGGATTGGCGTCGAAGAGGTCGGGACGCAACAGCCTGAAGCCGGCGACCACGATGAAGATCCCGGTGGGCAGGTCCAGTCGGCGGATCAGTGTGGAGGCTTGTGTGGTTGAGGCCATTGCGCCAGACGACGGTATGGATCCGGATCCCCCCAGTTCAAGTTACGGAACAGTGGCAGTGCTAGGGTCGCTCGTCGGTGAGTTTTCGGGGACACGTCCGGCGGTGCGTCTCGTTCCGTCAATTTTGTTGAATCCCGTCCCGATGTGACCGCCAATGAACGACAGATTGTGACTGCACTGTGAAACCGACCGACCTGCGGGGCATCCTCCGATACATTCCCCGGTTCCGAGAGAAAGTCTTCGTCGTGGCCCTCGATGGAGCCGTGGTGACCGATGACAATTTCCCCAACCTCCTTCTCGACCTTGCGGTCCTCCGTTCGCTGAACATCCGCATCGTGCTGGTGCATGGCGCGGCCGCCCAGATCCAAGCGCTGGGCCAGGAGCGCGGCATAACCCCGTCGAACATCGACGGCACGGGCATCACGGATGCCGACACCTTGGGCCTCGCATTGACGGCAGCGAATCGGCTGACCCATGAGATCCTCGAGGGCCTCGCCACCAACGATCTCCGTGCGGTGTCCACCAACGCCATCACGGCGCATCCGATGGGAATCATCGATGGGGTTGATCACCAGTTCACGGGCAAGGTCGAGCGGCTGGATGTGGAGTTCCTGCAGGCGTTGCTGGGGCAGGGCATCCTGCCGGTGCTGCCGCCGCTGGGCTTCGATGGCGACGGGAAGACCTATCGGGTGAATTCCGACGCGGTCGCGGTGGCCATCGCCGACCAGCTCAAGGCGGCCAAGCTCCTTTTTCTGACCGCGCGTGACGGACTGACGTGCCAGGGACGCCTGCTCCAACAGGTCCCGGTCGCGGAACTCCGTCAGGTCCTCGCCCAGAGCGCCTCCGATCTGCAGCCCGAACTGGTCTCCAAGGCCCGCCACGCCGTGGCGGCCTGTGAGGCGGGTGTCTCCCGGATCCACATCCTCAACGGGACCGTGGACGAAGGCCTGCTCGCCGAGGTCTTTTCCAACGAGGGGGTCGGGACGTTGATCTACGCCAACGAGTACCAGCAGATCCGGCGCGCCCTGAAGAAGGACATCCGCAGCCTGCTGCGGCTGACAAAGAACTCCGTCGACTCCAAGGAGTTGGTCAAGCGGACCCGTGCGGACATCGAGCGTCGGATCGGCGACTACTACCTGTTCGAGATCGACAAGAACCCGGTCGCCTGTGTGGCGCTGCACGTGTACCCGGAGGACAACATAGGGGAATTGGCATTCGTGTTCGTCAGCCCGGCGCATGAGAACCAGGGAATCGGCCGGAAGCTGGTGCAGTTCGCTGAGAATCGGGCCAAGGAGCTCCAGCTGGCGCGTCTTGTGACGCTCTCGACGCAGGCGTTCACCTGGTTCCAAAGCAAGGCGGGCTTCCACGAAGGATCCCCTGCGGACCTGCCACCGGCGCGCCGTGAGAAATACGACTCCAGCGGCCGCCACTCCAAGGTGCTGGTGAAGACACTGACTGCCGCATGAGGGAGCGGGACGAGGTGGAGTGTCCTCGGGGACGGAACCGATGACTCCAAGCCCTGGCGATGGTTGCGGTGGTCGGAATGGGCCTTGGGTGGCGCTTCCGGCATCTTCCGCTCCCGGGATTCGCGGCGAAGTACGGAGGCGATGCGCTGTGGGCTTGGATGGTCTTCCTTGGACTCACGGTGCTCTTTCCACGGAGCCGGACACTTCTGCTTGCCGCGGTGGCGATGGGGATCGCCTGGACGGTCGAGTTCCTCCAGCTCCACCACGGGGCTTGGCTCGAGGCTTCACAATCGACCCGGCTGGGTCGACTTGCACTGGGCACCACCTTCAATATCCCAGACCTAATCGCCTATGGGGTCGGAATCGGCGTCGGAGCCGCGATGGATTGGCGAAATCTGGGCCGACGGGTCCGCTCGTCTCGGGCTCGATGGTGAAATCAGATCGTCCCCGAAACACAAAACCCCCGACGCCTTGGGGCATCGGGGGTTGGAAGGAAACCGTGTTTTGGCTCAGGCGGTGAACTTGCGGTAGCGCTCTTCGACGTAGGGCCAGTTGATGCAGTTGATCAAGGCGCCGACGTACTCATTCCGGCGATTCTGGTACTTGAGGTAGTAGGCGTGTTCCCAGAGGTCGATGCCCACGAGCGGCTTGTTGCCCTTGGAGAGGGGGGTGTCCTGGTTCGGGGTGGTCTCGAGGACGAGGTCCTTGTTCTTGTCCACGCTGATCCAGATCCAGCCGCTGCCGAAGACGCCGAGGGCCTTCGAAAGGAACTCCTGTTTGCCGGACTCCTCGTCGCCAAACAGCTGGCCGAGCGCCTCGCGGAGGGGTCCTTCCTCCATGCCCGCGTCCTTCTTGAGGCACTTCCAGAACAGGGTGTGATTGTAGTCGCCCCCGGCGTTGTTGCGCACCGCGGTGCGGACCTTCTCGGGAACCTTGTCGAGGTTGGTGACCAGTTCCTCGACGCTCATCTTCTGGAGTTCGGGGTAGTCGGCCACGGCCTTGTTGAGGTTGTTGACGTAGGCGGCGTGGTGTTTGGTGTAGTGGATCTCCATCGTCCGGGCATCGATGTACGGCTCGAGGGCGTCGAACGCGTAGCCCAGGGGTGTGAGCTTGAACGGCCCCGAGGGCGCGGCGGCCTGGGCGAGAGCCCGGGTGACACGGGTGCTTATGAAGAAGGAACCGCCGAGGAGCAGGGTGCTCTTCAGCGCTTGGCGACGGGTCAGAGAGTTCATGGTGTTTCTGGGATGAAGCTAACGCGGAGTGTTGGTTCACTTCGGAGGCCGTGCAAGGGCGGACGCGAGGAGGGACGGAAGGCAAATTGCACCCAAATTTTTGTTGCCGGTGAGGGTGACGTGGGGAGGGATTGGCAGGGTTGTTGGGCCAAGAAGCTATTACCTTGGCCGGAATTGCCAAGACGATGGGTTCAGGGATGCGACAGGCGGTTTTGGCCAAGCTTCGGAGGCGCTATCAGGGGCCAGGCGGATGCATCGCCGGAGGCGGATCGGCCAAGCGGTGGGCATGTTGAGTTTCCACCATAAGGCGGCGAGGAAGGGATTTGGTGCCAGGTCGCCATCAAAAACTGTCAGGGTCAGGTCATCTGTCGAACTGCCGTATGAGGGAGAGGTTGGGGAAGAGGTTGGGGAAGGTGCCAGGTCACCTATTACCCTTGTCGATGGGTGGCCACCTTTGGTGCCAGGTCATCTATCACTAGATTTAGGGATGGGCTGGGCATGGCGCAGGGGGCGACGACCATGATGGACTGGTGGGCATGCGAATACCGCGATTCAAGGCCGCGCCTGGCGAGGAGGCCGGCTGTTACCACTGCATCTCCCGCGTCGTGGAGAAGCGTCATGCCTTCGGGAAACGCGAACGGGAGAAATTCCGCGCACTCCTCCAGGAATACGCCGCCTTCTGCGGGGTGGAGGTCCTCACCTGGTGTATTCTCTCCAACCATTTCCACCTTCTCATCAGGGTGCCCAAGAAGCCCGCCACTCCGCCTCTCATCGAGGCCTTGATCGAGCGGCTGAACCACCTCAGCAGCAGTGCCTTATCCGCAGCCGCCGCCCAACAGCTGGTGGATCGGTTCCGCGCGGCGGGTCAGGAAGGACCTGTCGAGGAACTGCGAGAGCGGCTGTGGGCGCAGATGTACGATCTGAGCCACTTCATGAAGCTGCTCAAGCAGCGCTTCAGCCAGTGGTTCAACCGCGTCCATGACCGCGAGGGAACCCTCTGGGAGGGACGGTTCCGGAGCACCTTGGTGGAGGCAAATAGTCCTGCCTTGGCCACCGTGGCGGCGTACATCGACCTGAACCCGATCCGGGCGGGCCTGGCGAAGGATCCCAAGGACTACCGCTGGTGTGGGTATGCCGAGGCGGTGGCGTCCAATGCCTCAGCCCAGAAGGGACT
>Ga0194133_10002722_pt1 | contig 26639 bp, 24 predicted proteins | sample TA2KigOf40mmetaG_FD_155448 | JGI IMG/M metagenome (GOLD analysis project Ga0194133, IMG submission 155448) | Freshwater microbial communities from Lake Tanganyika, Tanzania - TA2015055 Kigoma Offshore 40m | ecosystem: Environmental > Aquatic > Freshwater > Lake | place: Tanzania: Lake... | reverse complement strand
CACATTAAAACTCATCAGTTAGGGTTGTCGCCCTAACAAACCCATAATTTACACGCTCTGCAACGGGCAAACCTTGGATATTTTTGTTGTTTAAAATCAGCATTTTAAATCTTCAAGGGTGTAAAGAATATTGACCAGATAATATAGGATATTTTATAGGATCAAAATTTATTTGTATTATTTTAGTTTCATGATTTATATTATGTATATTATATTCTTCCATAAATTCTATTTCATTCATTGAATTTTTAGTTAATATATTGATATATCTATCATTACTAATTAAATACATATTTCTATTTATACGATTTACAAGCTCAAAAACCATTGAACAATTTTTTTTTAAATTATATATTAAATTTATATATTGGTCAATTTTACAAAAATATGATACACCTAAATCAAAATGAATACTATTAAGAAATGGTTTACCAAAACCTTTAAAATCATTAAGTTTAATACAATACATTTCATGTTCTCTTTCAAGTATGTAATCTGAAGTATCAATAAATATTGAATATTTACTATTTTTAAATCTTGCATAATCATTATCGTTACTATTTGTTGCACCAATTAATAAATTTGACTTATTATCAAAATTTTTTAGATAAGCATTATATAATATAAAAGAGTTAGTTACTTTTAATTCTTTAATTATAGTTTCTTGATAACATATAAAAGGATTACCTCCTTTCATTTGTTTATATTTTTTTTTATATTTTAAATATTTATGTAAAAAAGTCATATATATATATATTAGAAATCTAAAAAATTTTTATAAATATTTTAATTGACTAACATAGAAATATTATTAGCTCTCTCTTCAAATAATTTAACTTCATTCAAAAAGGCTGCTTTATCTTCGGTTCTATTATACCATTCATTAGTATAATAAACAACTTTTCTTGCATAAATATCCTTATTACTATTAAAAAGATGATAGAATTTATCAAACATTAGATTTTCTATTTCAGGAGTATAAGAATAGTTTCTCAATTTAAATTTTAAAAAACGAAACGGTATATTATGCCTTGGATCAAATCCATTACAACCAAGAATTAATTTTTTTTCAAATAGTATATCTAATGAATCATAAATATTAAATAGTATATTATTTACATAATCATAATAAAATCCATTAATAGTAAAATCATTACATAAAATATTACTTATTTGTGATATATCTATAGGGGCTGGATCTGAGATTCTTATAACATTATTAATGATTTGATATTTAGTATTTGGTGGTAAATTGCTAGCCACAACATCTATAGGACAATTTGTTCTTAAATCTATATCTCTAATTGTATAATTTAATAAAGCATCTCTTATAGCACCACCTTGAATATAATATTTACAATATTGTTTATTATAATATCTAGCATACTTTATAATCAAATCTACAAAAGACATTTCTTCTTTTTTAGCATTTAAATTATCAATAATATAAGTATATTCTTTATTAACATCATGTGCCTTAATATTATTATCGTAATTTTCAAAAAAATTATAAAATTTATTTATATATTTTAATTCATCTTGTATTATATAACTTCTTGTATAAGAAAATAAATATAAACTAAACATTAAAATAATAAATCCATAAATAAAATTATTTTTTAAATTCATATTATATATAATTATGATATATAAATCATTTTTTATAAATATCCCGATAATACTGATATTTATTTTATTAGTTTATAATTATTTTAATACATCAAAAATAAATAGTTATAAAATTACAACTTATAATGTATTTTGGGGAATTAGTAATTTATCTGTTCTTCCTTCTTATATTGCTTATGATCTTAAAAATAATATTTTTTATAAAGATATTGATACAAAAATTATATTATTATCAAAAGAATTAACTTATTTAGATTCAGATATATACTTTTTTCAAGAAATATATGATATTGATTTTTTGAATAGATTAAATGAGAAATTAGATTATAAATATGTTCCTCTTATACAATTATATAATTTATCATCAACCGTTAAATTACCATTACATACAGCATGTTTATATAAAAAACATCTTAATATTAAAATTATAGATAACTATTTTACAAATAATTTTGGTAGATTAATTCACATCTATGATAAAAATACTAATATTAATTTTATAAATATACATTTAATATCTTCAATTGAAAATTATGAAATAAGATATAAACAATTAGAAAGTATAATTGATTATTCTAATAATTTAGATAATGTTATATTATTAGGTGATTTTAATGATTTTGATTCTAGATATTGTTATTTAACTAATAGATCAGATAATAATGATTTTTCAGCTCTAGATATTCTATTAAAAAATAATTTTATAAATTCATATTCTTTTTTAAATTTTACAAATAATAATACATCAAAAATTTATACTCATTATACAGGAAAAAAAAACAAGTTTCTTGATTTTTCTAAATTACAAACACTAGATTATATTTATTTTAGAAATGATTTATTTATTAAAAATGTTAATATCACATTATTAAATGAATTAAAAAATGATACTATAATAAATAATTTATGGTTATCAGATCATCGTGCTTTAACTGTTTATTTTGAATATTTATAAATTATTATAAATATTATATTTAACAAATATATATGATAAATAAAGAAATTATTATTATTATCATAATATTTATAATTTTTATTTTATTTAGTAATAATGTAAAGGAAAATTATGAAAATAATAAAGAAGTTGTGGTAATAACATGTAATTTTGGTAATTATGATTTAAATGATAATGATATTAGAAAATTAAATAATTATAATTTATTTGATTGGGTTTATTTTTCTGATAATAAAATAGAAGATAAAGGTTATTTAAATATAAATGATAATTTGTTTCCAGATAGTATTAATATATTAAATAATGATAAAGATAGAATGAAAAGTAAATTTTATAAATTTCAATCTATTAATTTTAATTTTATTAAAGATTATAAATATATTATTTGGATGGATGCATCTATTATTATTGAAAATAATAATTTTGTAAATGATATTGTTTCAATTATTAAAAATAATTTAGATATAGATATTTTTCTTTTTGAACATTATAAAAGAAATTCTATTTTAGAAGAATATTTAGAATGTAAAGATTATGATAAATATAAAAATCAAAATCTAAAAAAACAAATAGAATTTTATTATTCTAAAGGACTTGATGATAATAAATTATTTGAATCTGGATTTCTAATTTATAAAAACAATGATAAAATAATTAATATGATGAATGATTGGTGGAAGGAAACGATAAATTATGGTTATCAGTGTCAAATATCCTTGCCTTATGTATTATATACTAATAAAATAAATTTTAAATTATTAAATGAAGATAATTTTGTTAAAGGAAATTTAAATGGTTCAATTTGGATTAATAAACTATTTGGAAGGGTTAAGATAACTCATAATTCTACCAAATATAAATAATATTATAATTAATTTTTTTGATTATTTATTATATAATGAAATATATAGATTTTTTATTATTATTAATATTTATTATTATTATATTATACTTTTTTTTAGATAATAATAATAATTATAATTGTAAAAAAATAGAAGATTATAATAATTTAGATAGTAAAGATAAAATTAAATATTTATTATTATTTGATAAACCATATGAAATACGGAAATTAGATAAAGATTTAACTAATATTAATTTTGTTAGTGGTATAGCTTGGATTAATCTTGATAGAAGTCCAGAAAGAAAAGATTATATGGAAAATTTATTAAAAGATGTTAATATACCTAATTATAGAATTAGCGCTATAGATGGTAAAGCCTATGAAGATATTAAATCTATTTATGGAAATATACCATTATATAAAAATTTATCTAAATCTGAAATAGCATGTACTTTATCACATATTAAAGCTATAAATTATTTTAAAAATATTCCTGGTGACTATTTTATAGTATGTGAAGATGATATAAGTTTTAATAATATTGTATTATTTAATAAAAATTTAGAAACTATTATTAAAGAATGTCCCAAATTTGATATTTTAATGTTAAATAAAACATATAAAAAATCTATTAAGGAAACATATGCTAAATGGCATGATTATTATATTGAAAATCCATTCGATCATATTGGTTCAACTGTATGTTATGTAATAAGTAGAAGTGGAATAAATAAGATTATTCAAAATGCGGAATATATTAATGATTATAATTTTAAATTAAATAAAAATAATAGTCTACATGTTGCCGATATATACATATATAAAAATTTAGATACATATGTTTATAAATATGATTATATATCAACTTTATTAGAAGAATCAACTATTCATAATAATCATTTAGATTTGCACAAAAATAATGATAATTTTCAATTTGGAGTTATCTTAAAAGATTTTTATAATTATGATTTATAATTTTTTTTAGATTACATATTGAATGATAAAAATTAAAAACATTATATATATATATATATATATATAATGGCACATGGAATACCTAACGAACAATTATACTATCGCTTATTTGATATACTTCCTCCATTAGCAACAAATGTAGCTGATTTAGAATTATTATCTACAGTGATGCAGAAAAATGCACCTCCATTACCTATCCCTGAACCTGATGTTATAATCCCTGATCCTAGAACAATAGGTTCAACTATGCCTGCTTTTATTACTTATTGGGGACAATTTGTAGATCATGATATTACATTTGAAGACCGTTCTATTTTAGGAGCCGTTCCAACTGTTATAAATGATTTGGTTAATGAAAGAACTTCTTGGTTTGATTTAGATTGTGTTTATGGAGCAAATAATCAATATTTGACCGAAGAAAATGGAACTAAATTTTTAATTGTACTTAATTCAGTAGGAGAAGAAGATTTACCAAGAGATCCAGTATCAGGACAAGCTTTAATTGCTGATATTAGAAATAATGAAAATTTAATTATCCAACATATTCAACTTGCCTTTTTTAGATTCCACAATCGTATTATTAGCGAATTAAGTGTTAATACTCTCTTAACACCCGTTGAATTAGTAGCTCAAGCAAAGAAAATAGTTTCTAATCATTATCAACATATGGTAATAAATGAATATATAAAAAAAATTATATTACCAGAAGAATTTAATAGATTATTTGTTAATACTTTTGATGTTTTAACTTCAAGAATATATGGTGAAATACCTAAAATGCCAATAGAACTATCAGGTGCTATGTATAGATTACATTCTCTTATAAGAAATGAATATTATGTTAATGTAAATGTAGAATTACCAATTTTTTCACTAAAAAAACCACAAGATATGAGAGGTATGAGACCACTTCCTCCTGGCTTACATATAGATTTTCATTTATTCACTCCAACACAAAATTTTAATGGTTTTCAAGTTACCGAAAAAATTAATCCTTATCTCGTTGAAAATTTATTTCAATTACCACTTGATAATAATGATAGTTTATCTAGACGAAATTTAGTAAGAGGTAATGTTTATCAATTACCATCAGGTCAATCTGTAGCTAAATATTTAGGTGTTCCTTATCTTGATAATGCTAATCCTGATCCTAATTTTCATGTAAATATTTCCTTAGAAACTAATTTTGCAGCTGAAAATGCACTAGATCCAGCTGCAGTAATTACACCAGAAACTTTAGTTTATCTTAATAACATATTTGGTAGCGAAACACCACTATGGTTTTATACACTTAGAGAAGCTGAAGTATTTGGAAATGGTAATTGCTTAGGACCTGTTGGTAGTAGAGTAGTTGGTGAATTTTTCTATTCACTGCTTAAAAAATCAATAACTTCCATCCTAAATAATCCTTTTACTCCTACAGTTGGAGAATTTGGTTGTGTAGAACAAGGAACTTATTTATTTTGTGATTGGATAGCATATGCTTTTAATTTACCTGTTAGAGACCCCTTAATACCTTTACCGAGCGTTGAACAAAATAATTTACATCTTGATGTAGCTTAAATAACTATATTATATAATTTAGTTATTTTTTCTTAGTTATATATTTATATATGATAAAACATAGCATATATATTGTTATTAAAACTAAAGAAATTTCAGTTGTAGATAATGGTTTATGTTTATTAAATTTTTGTATATCAATATTATCATAAATTTTTTTTATCTCTTCCATATCAACATTAAATTTGTTTATTTCCTCATTTAATATTTGTTTATTCATTTATATATAATTAATACATTTTTTTATTGTACTAATATTTTAACTTAATATATATTTAATAAAAGTTATAAAAATATTTTTATGTATAATTATCTTTCTATAATATAATTATTATATTATTTTACACATTTTACACAAAAATAATATTAAAATAATAATTATTATTATCATTATTGGATCTACATCTTTATTTTTATAAATATTATCAAATCTTTCTAATTTTGGTATTTTAACACCACTCGTTCCTTCTCTTAAATTTAAATTTGGAATATATGCTGGAGTTGGAGATAAACTACGAACATTATCTCTAAAATAATTTTCTGTATTAGGTTGAATTGGATAAGTCCATGTATATGCTCTCCACGGAAATATAACATTGTTAAATCTTGGTTCAAGCTCATAATAACTTCTACTACTGGGAACTTTATCTAATAAACCATTGGTATATTCATTTTCATCTTTTTCATATTTTTCATCTTTTTCATCATTTTTATCTTTTTTATCTTTTTTATCTTTTTTATCTTTTTTATCTTTTTTATCTTTACTTTCATTACTATCATCATAATTATTTATAATTTTATCTATCTGTTGTGATGGATAATAGAAATCATCAATTGTTTTACATTTAGGATATGGTTGATTTTGTAAAGACATTGGATAAAGGTAACCATTTTTTATACAAGCAGAGGACAGGGTAGACGGGTAAAGTGGAGGTGTAATAATAACATTATTTCTTACGTTATTAGAAACATTTTCTAATAATTTATTTTTATAGTCAAATTCATAATCACAATTTAAAAAACCAGTATCTATATCAATTTTATTATATATTTGTGGATATTGATCCAGATTAATTGTCATAAGTATATAATATAAACTTATATTATATAACTTTTTTTTATAAACAAATTAAATTATTTATTCATCATAAGTAAAAACAATAAAAATATTATTATTATAATTAGTATATGATTATCAATTAATATTGATTTTTTATCTATATTAGAATGAATAATAAAAATTTCTCTATCCTTATTCATAATTATATAATAAGATATATATTATTTAATTTAATTTTTTAAAAAATTTAAATTATTAATCTGATAATATAAATAAAAAATTATATTTTGTGTTTCACTATTATTTAATTTATATTTTTTCTTTAATTCACTTTTTATAAAGTTAAATAATTTTATATTTTTATCATCATAAAAATTTATAACTACAATCTTAGTTTTTTTAATTTTTTTCTTAAGATTTTTAATAAATTTATCTGAAAAAAAATTTTTATTGCTTAATAATTTATATATTTTTAATAAATTTTTATCGTACTTTATTTTACGAAAATATGATATTAATAGTATATTAATAATAATCATTAATACTATGTATATAGATGCATAAAATTTAGAAAATTTAATAATATTATAATTGTTATTAACTATATTCTTTATATATTGTATTATGTTGTACAAAAAATTTTCAATATATAACATATTATAAACAATATATAAAATATTTTTTTATAAAGTTATATATATATGAAATTTTTTATTTTCTTATTATTTACTTTATCATTTTATGCTGTTAATACATTAAATATATCAGATATAAGGAATGTAACAAGTGAAGGATTAAAATGTGATTTATGTCATTTAGGAATATCATATATTGAAAATTATATACAAAATAATCACACAGAAACTGATTTAGAAAATGTATTAGATAACCTTTGTTATAAAACACCAGATAGTAATTTATGTATTGCCTTGGTTAATAACTATTTACCACAAATTATAGAACTTATAGAACAAAAAGAAACACCACAAGAAATATGTAGTCAATTAAATATTTGTGATTCGCATATATACATTTTTAACAATACTAATAAAAACATTATTTAATATAAAAAAATAATTTATAGTATTATTTATATTATAAACTATAAAGTCATGAACTTTATTGAAAAATTCAATAAGATAACAAATCCAATTACCTCATGGAAAGGAGCTGGAATAATTTTATTTGATAAAGATGATTTATCTTTATTACTAGTTAGGGATACAAAAAGTAAAAAATTTGGATTTCCAAAAGGTCATTATGAAGAATATGATAAAACACCATTTGAAACAGCTATTAGAGAATTAAATGAAGAAACAGGTTTAAATATAGATGATATAAAATTATTAAATGATTATCCTGTATTATGTAAAAATAAGTATTATTTTTGGGTTGGTAGAATAAATACTGTTATAAAAAATCCTGAAAGATTTTATATAACTAAAGAAGAACCAACTATCAGTTTAGTTAAATATTTTAATATTAATAAAATTTTTCAATTAAATACTAATATAAGTTTAAAAAAATTTATAATTCTTTATGATAAATTCGCAAAATGTTCTGCTGCTGGTTCTCTACAACAAGGACATAAATAATTATAATTAGTAAGCCAATTATCAATACAATCAGTATGATATACGTGATTACAGTTTAAAATTCTAGTATCATCCTCTCCTTCAAAAGATGCTTGACAAATAGTACATTTTGTGTTAATATCTTTTATATTAGATTCATATTCTTTAAATTTTTTCCTTGTAATACCTTCTATAATTTCAGGTTTTACAGTTAATTTAACATTATCCATTTGATTTCCATGTTGAGAATTCATTATCATATCGCTTAAAATAGCAAATGTATAAGATCTACTTATTAAACGTCTAATTTCATCAACTAATATTTCATAAACAAGGGTATAATTATCATTAAAAACAACATTTGTTTGAGAAAGTGAATATGTTAAAATTCCTGATATAACATCTGAAAATTGATAATGATGTGTATCTCTAAAAACAGATCTAATTGTATATTTAATTAAATTACTTAATTCATCTGTATATTGTAAATTTCCCAAATAAGCTATTTCAACAATTGATATTAAATCTTCTTGTGTTGTAAATAATTTGGTTGAGGCCTCCTCCATTAATATATTTACTCTTTCATTTATTTCAGTATTTGTATTAGGATTTAGATTTATTAAATTTGATATCATATTAAGTGGATTAATATAAACATCATAATGCTCTTCTTGTTCATTATCAGCATAATTTTCTTCAGAATTTTCTAGTTCTTGATTATTTTCTAAATTTTGTTCTATTTCTTGATTTTCTACTATTTGATTATGTATAATATCATGTTGATTAACATTAATAGAAATAGGAGGAATTGAAGCATTAGAATAATTAGTTCCATCTGAATTACTGTTAGCATCATAATCCATATTAATAGAATCTTCTAAATTATTATCCTGCATTATATATATATTATATTCATATAATAATTCAATTTTTAGATATAAAAAAAATTAAAAATAATATTAAATACAATTAAAAAATAATAGTTAATATAATATAATAGATGGATAAATCAGATAAAAATGTTAATATAAAGATAGATACTGTTCCTTATCTTCCAAATATTTATTTAGGAAAAAATATAAAAAAAGATTTTATAGATTTTAGTAATGCTATTTCCGCAGATAAAACAATATTTATATTTAATATGTCAGATAACGTAATTCAACAAGAAAAATATAATAATCCAAATTTTTTATTATTTGGAAATACTGAAGATGAATATAATTTACCACCTGTTAATTATTTTTATAATAATATTGATGATAATATATTAGCTAAAAATAATTATAAAATATTATCTTTTAGATATGAAAGTTCTGACTTTGATAATATTTTACTTAATGAAATCGGTTATGCAGCTACAATAAATACAATTAAACCACCTAAAAATATTAATATAACTCGTTTTTCTACAACAACAGAATCAGTTGTTATAAATCCTATAATTTTAACACAAATAACTTTAACAATTGAAAAAAATAAAAATTTTTTTACTGATGATAAAGTAATAATTTCATCTACTACTGATTCTACTAACTATTTTTATGGAACTGTAAATTCCTATGTTAATACAACTGGAGAAATTATAATTAATATAACTGAAATTTATGGAACATATACTTCATCAAGTAAATATTATGTTAGTATATTAGGAAATGAATTTTTTAGAGAATTAGAAATAACTGATTTTAAAAGCAATAAGTTTATTATTTATTTATATTATTTTAAATATTTATATTCCGATAATAAAAATCCTTATAATTTTGTTAATTATAATAATTTTACTAATAATATTTTTTATAATAAAGAAAATTGGAATATATTTATTTATCCTTTTAATGATATAATAAATGGATATACATATATAAACGACCCTAATATAAAAAATTATCCTTCAAAAAATTCAATTTATAATTATATTAATGTTATTGATTTTAGTGAATTAAAACTAACAAATCTTAAAGATAATATTGATTTTATATATTTTGAAACAAAAAAAAGCATTGAAGTTAAAAATTTAAATAAAACATTTTATTTTAGTAAAAATATAAAGTCGTTTAATGATTATATTTCTAAAAATAAAGATGAAGAAAATATTTTTATATCTCTAAATGAAATTAATTATTTTTATAATGAAACACTTGAAGATAATCTAAGTTATCTAAATTCAGATACTAATACTATTATAGCTGATTTTTTAAAAAAAAATAAAACATTCGTTAATACATCTACTGGTACAAGTCTATCTATGGATAATAAAATTTGTTATTTATATACAAAAGATAAATATTTTAAAAATACAACCTATGCGCAATATATTTCTAATGTAGATCTAACTGAAAAATTATATGATTTTGATTTAATATATTGTGTTAATAGTTATTTTGATATAATTTCTTATAAACAATATGTCGTTGAAAATAATCTTTATAATGAATTAGATTATGTTAATCAAAATTTAAGAAAAATATTATTATTAATAAATCCAAATCTAGTTTATGATGCTTATGTTAATAGTCAATATGTGCCTAATAGTTCTACTTATAATACAGTCTCAACTAATATTATTAATTTAATTGATAATCCTATACAATTTACAATAGATGATACTAATAAATTAAAAATAAAAGTAGTAGATGATACACAAATTACAAATTTAAATACAAAATCATACATAATTTGTAGATATTTATTTATTTTATCATATCTAAATTATGCTACTGATCTATATACAACTAAAACTATATCTGCTATCAAAATATATCCAAGTAAAAATTCAAGTTTAACTATAATAGTTGGACCAAATCTAGCATATCTTACTGGCAATATAATTTATGTATCAGATACTACTAATCCTACTATTAATAATTTTACAGGCAATGTCTCTTCTTATAATCAAAATACTGGTGTATTAATTATTAATAATATAACAAATGTTAATGGAACTTATAAATATCCAACAAAAACTACTAGTGCTGTTATTATTAATCCAACAATTTCACCATTGACTTTAAACGTTGAACCGAATTTAGCATATGCATCTGGAAATAGTATTTTAGTAACAGATACTACTAAACCAACTATTAATAATTTTATAGGCAATGTCTTTTCTTATGATATTTTAACAGGAGATTTAATTATTAATAATATTACTAATATCAGTGGAACTTTTGGCTCATCTGTTTTGTATAATATTAATTTAAATATAACAGGAACAAACGGTTATAAAACACAAACTACTACTCCTGTAAATATTAATCCCTACCTATTTTCTATAACTTTAACCGTGGCAAATAATTTATCATATATTTCTGGAGATCCTGTTTATATATCAAATCAAATAGTTTCTTCTAATAATTTTATAGGAAATGTCTCTTATTATGATAAAACTACAGGTAATTTGATAATTGATAATATAGCTAATATTAATGGTACTTTTAGTTCAACTGTAAAATATGATGTTACATTTAATCAAGATATTTATAGAAATTATTATATAAATGTAAATGATATAAATTATCTAACAGAAACAACATCTATTGAGTTTATAGATCCTTACACATCACCTTTAACTTTAACTGTTGGAACTAATTTAGGATATGTTAGCGGTAATATTATTTATGTTTCAGATAGTAATAATAAAAATAATAATTTTGCTGGTAAAGTTTATTCTTACGATGCTGAAAATGGAACTTTAGTTATAAATAATATTACTAATATTAATGGAAACTTTAATAATGAGACTATTTATAATATTAACTTGTATAATAATCAAAAAATTCAATATTATTATATTTATATAAATGTAGCATTTTATAATTCAAATTATGTTAATATTATTAATCAATTTAAAACAAATACTTTTGATGTATGTTACGTATGTAGAGATTATTTAAATGCTAATATAACAACTAGTCCAACTATATTTAATGTTCTTAAAAAAACTAATATGTATCAAAATATATTAAAATGGAATTTTGTAGATACTAAAATTTATTCTTTTATCTATAATTATGATTTATATTCTGAATACAAAGATAGAAACAACTCAATTATTATAAATAATTTTTACTTTTTATTAGTTAATATAATTCAAAATATTACTCATAATGATGGTGAAAATGATTATATTATAAATAATTTTAATAATATTCTTTTTGAAAAAATAAACAATTTTATTTCTAATGTCATAATTTTAAATAATACAAATTCTACTCTCGGCTATAATAAGTATCTGTCAAGAACTGATAATTTATTTAATATTATAACAGATACTAATATTAATTCAAAATATTATACAGAATTTAAATATTTACCTGTTGAAAATTCAACACCAGATGATTTTTCATTTCCTGTAAGTGGAGGCGGTGCTTTGCCAATTAATTATTTACCATTCGGTATTTATAAAGTTTTTAAATTTAATAATTATAATCCTTCTAGTTATGTTGATTTTAACCCTTATATATCTATATCAACTTTAGAAAATATAGTTAAATATAATTATCAATTATTAATTAGAGTATCACCCCCTTATGAATATGATGATGAATATTATAATTATATAAATTATCAAACAAAAACTAAATCAGCAGTAATAATAAATCCTTATATTTCTCCCGTAATTTTAACTGTTGGTTCTAATTTAGCATATGTGACTGGAAATCGTGTTTATGTATCAGATACCACAAATTCTACTATCAATAATTTTATGGGAGAAGTTAATTATTATGATACTAATAACGGAATTTTAATAATTAATAATATTACTAATATTAATGGAAATTTTAATAATGAGGTTATTTATAATGTTAATTTGTATAATAATTATAATGACTTTATAAATAATAATAATTCATTATTTACAAATAGATGTGAAATGTATTTAATTTTAAGTGATATAAATGGTGATATTATATATGTTCAAGTTAATAGGATACTATGTTATAAATTATTTAATTTTTATACTGGAGAACAAAATATATTTAATAGACTACAGTTATATGTTAATACTGTTTTGTATAATAACTTTTATAGTATGAATATAATTTATGAGGATTATTATCCTTATTATATTGATGCTAATTCAAGTAATTTAAATAATATAAATACTATGGCCCTTAATTATAATAAACTTAAATTTATTCCTCATATAAATGATTATGTAAAAGATGTATTAATTTATGATTTAGAAAGATTTAATAATAATATTTATAATATTAGTGAACTTTATTATAATATTGATTTACTGATTGATATTACAAAAAATAATGATAATCTTTATAAAATACAACAAATAATAGATAATTGTGTATATTTAATGTATCTATTCAAAGTTATCATATTATTAAAAAGAATAAAATGTTATTTTATTATATTAAATAATTTAGGTGTTTATTATAAATTTCCTGTTAATGTTCCAATAGATAGTACTCTTACTATTGATGATTTTTATAAAATTATTCTAAATGATATTCAAGAATTAAAAGATGCTTGTAATTATATTTACAATCTAAACTTTTTTACTATTGCTGTATCAAAATTAGAAAGTTTCGTTTCATCTTTTAAAGATATAACAATATTAGAAGATATTTATTTACAATCAATTCAAAAATTATTTTTTGATAATATTAATGTTAAATATTTAGATGTAAATAATATAAGTTTAATAATAATATATGTTGAAAATTTAATAATAGATTTTACTAATAATAAAAATGATACTATTATAAATATTACAGATTTAACAGCTGATTTAAATATTTTAAATTATTCTCTACAAATAGAAGTATTTATTAAAAAATATAATGATACTTTTAGAATATTAAATTACTTTGAAAATAGTATTAATGAACTTAAACCCGAAACAAAAGAATTATTTTTATTTAAAAATCAAACATTATTATATTTATACAATATTAATTCATATTATGATATACTAAATTTTAATAAAATATTTGATAATGAATTTTTTCATGAAACTATAAATAGTCTTAACTTAATAAAAAAAGATTATATTTTTTCTACTACACAATTAGAACAAAATCTTAAATATAGTTATTTTTGTATTAGTAAATTTATAAAAAAATTTAACGATGATCCCGATACTTCACTAATAGATTTTGATTTAGAAATATTAAAAACGGTAGAGGAAGAATTGAAAGATAATATTTATAATTATCAAAATAATATATCTTTGACATCTTTAACCACTAATTTAGTTTTAATAGATATTAGTCAACCTACAATAACTTTATTAATTCAACCAAATAAGGCATTTGTAACTGATAATCAAGTTACAGTTTCTTCTATATTAAATTCTTCTAATTATTTTAAAGGAACGGTTATAACTTATGATAGTACAACAGGAGAAATAGTTATTACTCCAACTCAAACTTTTGGTACTTTTACTGATATTACAAGATATTATGTAACTGTTCCTTTGACTATTAATAACGAAAATTTAAATTCATTACTAGTTCAAATAAGTAATTTAATAAGTAATTATGCTTTATTAGGTACAAATAATCAATATTATCTAGAATTTTATTATATAAATGATATAGTTTACTATCTTAATAAATATGTTTATCTTATAAAAGAATTATTATTAATTGATGCCTATAAAAAACAAATTTTATCATTTCCAACTATTGATAATCCTGATCCATATGATGTTTTAGCAATGAATCTAAATGAAAATATAATATCTCTAAAAAATATAATTATTAATATTGATAGTGTATATAAAGATAAAAATCAAGAAATTATTCATGAAATACTAAATGATAATACATTTAATAATATATACTTTTATTCACAAATTAATGTATTTTCTTATAATGATCATTTACAATTCAGTTCAAATAATTTTATAACTAATGTATGGAATCCAGAAACTTATGATGCGACTTATACTTATACACTTACTTCTAATAATTACGTGTTTGGTTATATTATTAATACTGAAATTTATACTCTTATTGAAACACTTTATCAAAGTAAAATAAGTTTTTTTGATGTTTACAAAGATGTTATTGAAGAAAATATACTAATTAAAAATGCTCTAAATTATGGTTTTGTTAATATACCTCTATCTTATAAATCATGATAACAAACTCTTTCAATATCAAAACAACAACCATTCATCTTATTTGCTAAATATCTAATATATCCACCGCTTGTGATTGTAAATTTCCACTTTGATATGGTATAAACTCTATCTTCTAATTTATCTTTCCATACTTCAATAATTTCATGCTGTCTATAAGTATCTTTTTTAACTTGTTCTATTCTATCTTTAATAAGTCTTAATAATTCTATTGACGATATGGATTCTTCTAATATTTTTTCACCACTAATTAATTTAACCTTTTTACTCGGCATATTTACAACTTTGATATTATTCTTTTCATAATACCAAAGAGGCTTTCTCATTCCATCCTGTATAACATATATTGACGAATACATTGGATATTGTTGTTCATATTCTAAATCTTTAATACCATTATAAACTGGTTCCCATATGTTTTCACTTACTATTTTACCCATTATGTCATAAGTATCTGTTTGGATATCTTGTACTATCCAACAAGTATAGGTTTTATCTTTACCACAATATTTCTCTTTATCATAAATATCCTTGTCAGTCAATATAATTATTTTACCAAATGCTAATGGATCTAATCTACCTGCATATGCTACCTTTATTTTATTATCTATAGAATATTCTTGTCTAAATCTACTAATCATTTCATCCATAGTCTCTCCTATTTTTTTATCAAATAGTAGTATCATATTCTAAATATATAATTATACTATTGATTATTCAAACGATTATAAATCAATTTTTTAATTCCACTATAGTGGAATTTTGCTGTCGCTTAGTTCGTTTCACTCACGAAAATGTTATAATAATTTTTTTGTAAAACAAAATGAATATAAATAATTATTTTTTTGTAAAACTTTTTCCAAAATTTTATCAAACTCTCTCTCAAGTTTTTATTTACCGAATTTTTACTGAATTTTTACTGAATTTTACCGAAAATAAAAATATATAAGAGTAATATAAATATATTAAAATAACCGAAATGTTATATAAATGTAAGATATGTGACAAAGAATTTAAACAAAAAAGTAATTATACTGACCATTTAAACAGAATAAGACCGTGTATTAAATTAACCGAAAAAATACACCAAAATCCACCGAATTCCACAATTTTAACACCAAAATTACACCAAAATCCACCAAATAACGAGAATCGTTGCAATTATTGTTACAAAATATATTGTAGAACTGATGTGCTTAAAAAACATTTATTAATTTGTAAAGTAAAAAAGCAAGATATAGAAGAAAAAGAAGAAATATTAAATAAATTATTAGAACAAAATAATAAATTATTATCAACAATAGATCAACAAAAAGAGCAGAATAATAAATTAGTATCAACAATAGAAGAATTAAATAAAAGAATAGATAAATTAGAAAATGACAAGAAAAGTAATCATACGCAAAACAATAAGAATATAAAGAATCTAAACAATGGAACTATAAATAATACAATAAATATTGTTGCTTTTGGTAAGGAAGACCTAAGTAAAATAGATAATAAAGAATTTTTTGAAGCATTGACACAAATGGGTTACAAAATACCAGCTAAAATGATAGAAAAGATACACATCAATGATAAGTATCCAGAGTATAAAAACATTTACATATCAGACATAAACCGAGGGAAGACGATGGTACATGACGGTAAAAAATGGAAATTAGATAAATATAAAAACATAGGTGATAAGCTATTAGACAAGATTATAAATTTTATGGAAGAACGATACGAAGAGCTAAAAGATGATAAGAATATAACAGACAAGAAGAAAATGAATATGGAAAATAAGTTAAAAATATTAGAAATTATGAGAGATTATGAGAATGAAGAAGAAAAAGAAAGGCATGAATACTTAAGAGATAAATGTAAAGAACATATTAAGATGGATTTGTATAATAATAGAGAGAGAATAGACGAAGAGAAAGTAGATAGTAAATCCGAGAATTAATTTTATATATAATCAAGAAATGAAGAAAGAAGGAAGAGGATTAGTTATGAGTATCAAGAATTAACTAAAAATTATTTTAATTATTTATTTACACAAGCAAATAATTTTATAAATAAAAAAGATGTGATTATATTATTATTTTTACATATAAAAACTAATATGTTGAGCTATTATTTTTAGAATTATTACCATCCTTATCAACAAATTTTACAATAAATTCTATAATATCATTTAATGAGTTCTCTTCGGCAGGATAATTAACATATTTAATTGAATTTATCTTTAATAAATGCTTTAAAATAATATCAATATCTTTAGCCTCATCTTCTGTTTGTATTCTACCTTCTGTTTCATATTTCCTATTAACTCTATCCAAAACTATATTTATATTGTTAAACTTGTTAAAACTATCAAGAATATATTTTTCTGTTTTATCTATATTTGATATATTATCTTTATTGTATTTGTTGTAATATATACCATGTATTAAAGGACCATCCGTCACTATGAAATTTACATGCCCCGCTATCTGTTGTAATAATTCATACTGTTTTTTGGTGACATGATATTGATTGTTTAATGAATCATAATCTTTCATCCATACTAGTTTTTTAGCATACTCTTGTACATATTCACATATGTATCCTCGTAATTTTAACTTTGCAAATAATAATGCTGATATAGTTGTTTTCCCAACACCAGGTGCTCCTATTATGTTTATTACAAAAGTCTGGACCATATTTCTTTTATATATTAATTCTATGTTAATTATTTATCAATATTTTTATAAATTGTTGGATTAACCTAATGATAGTTATATATATATTTAGAATATATATATATCAATTTTTACATTCTATTTTATATAAAAATATTCTATACCTCTAAAAATCCTCTTCTTCTTCATCAGAATCTGACAATACAATCTGTGTCTTGGTAGATGATAATTTCTTTACCTTCTTTGGAGCATCGTCCTCATCCTCTGATTCTGCTTTCTTTACCTTTGATTTCTTATCAGTTTCAGACTTCTTCTCCGCTTCAGGCTTCTTCTTAGTTTCCTTAGATTCCTTAGCTTGTTTTGTTTCCTTAACTTCTTCAGGTTCAGCCTTTGTCTGTTTCTTTTCCTTCTTGGTTTCCTTTACTTCCTTCACTTCTTCAGGTTCAGCTTTAGACTGTTTCTTTTCTTTCGCTTTAGGTTCTTCTTTTACTTCTTTTTTTGTTTCTTTTACTTCCTTTTTAGTTTCCTTAACCTCTTCTTCATCGTCTTTATCTTCCTTATCTTCCTTTTCATAAACACCCATAGTAGAACATTTAGAGCAGTCAAAGACTTCCTTTAGAATTTTAACACCATCACTGGTAGAAATTTTATATAGATTTCCACTGTCGCCAAACTTGTGCTCTTCTAATTTTTCATTAAGAGAAGCAGTAAGAGTTTCTAGGGATTGAGTAGATTTTACCCAACGACCTTTAAATTCATCTCCATAATACTTCTTCATAGCATCTAATTCAGTTTCAGGATGTGTAGTTGTGGTGGTAATATATGAATATCCAGCCTTAAAAACACCTCCATAACCAAGCCAAGCATATACGGTTTGAGCCTTCTTAGTAGTAGCCTTTGACATTATCTTATATATATTAATAGGTTTTATCTGTATATGATTAGGTATATTGAATATAGAATTCAACTTTTTTATAATTTATATACTATATAAATTATAAAAAATGTTGGCCCATAGGGCTCAACTTTTAGGTTGGCTTGGCTCAACTTTTTGGTTGGTTCGTAGAACTCAACTTTTTGGTTGGTTCGTAGAACTCAACTTTTTGGTTGGTTCGTAGAACTCAACTTTTTGGTTGGCCCATAAGGCTCAACTTTTTTATAATGCATATATACATACAATTATTATATACATCACATTTTTTATATATAATCTAATAATAATATATTATGGATAAATCAGAGATTGTAGGCACAATTAAATTATTTGCTGGTAATTTCTGTCCGGATGGATATTTATATTGTGACGGACAACTTGTATCAATTACATCAAATTTAGTTTTATACAATATTATTGGCACTCGTTATGGTGGTGATGGTAAAACAACTTTTGCACTACCAAAGTTAAATACCGATCATGATAATACTGGAGTTAAATATATAATTTGTATTTCTGGAATATATCCATCACATTAATTTTTTACATAAAATATTTATTTCTATAAAATATTGATTTTTAATTTATAAGCTTAATTATTATGGATTATCAACAAAAATATTATAAATATAAACAAAAATATATTGATTTACAAAATAAAGATGGTGGTGGTAAAAAAGAGCTAAAGCCGTATCTAACTTTTACTGATAAAATATTACAAAAATTAGACAAGGATATATTTGTAAAACGAATCTTAAAAATATGTGCTAAAAATAAACTAGATCCTAGTAAATTATCCATTATGGATATGGGTGCAGGACATGGTAATACATCTTTAGGATTATCATATTATTTTAAGAAAGTTCTTGCTATTGAACCGAGTGTTTCAATGTTAGAACAAGCAGAAAGTAATAAAAAAAGATTAAAAAATTTACAACCAGATGAATTTAATAAAGACAATGTTAAATTTATACAAAATAACTTTTATAACGCTCTAAATGTTAAACCTGTAAATATAATAATACTAAGCAATAGTATTCATTTTGCAGAGTTAAATACAGTAGATAATGTATTAGATAATTTATTAAATTATTTAGAAAAAGATGGACTAATAATTATTAAGGAACCTTGGATAAATGCTATTTTCAGTAATCCAGAACTTAATAAAGATAATAATTTAAGAAAAGAAAAAATACAAAAAATAAAAAAAATTAGAGATGAAATTGATACTTTTATTGAAAAATCAACTAAAGTAAAACTGGTTAAATCAAAAAATTATAATGATGATAAATATTATATTATTATACTAAAAAAATTAATTTAATTTTTACATAATTCTATCCATTCTTGATATCTCTCTTTTGGCTCAAAAATAGGTTTTGGATGTATTTTTTCGTCATATTTTGTATCCCAGTTGTAAAGTGTTTTATTTGGAACATCTTTTAGTTGTGGAAGCCATTTTTTTATATAATATTATTAAGGTATAACCCTTAATAATATCTTATCAATATAATATATAGATGAATTTAATTGAATTTTTAAAAACTTATACTAAAATAAATAATGAATTTATAGATGATTTTTTTGCTTTATATGAACCAAATGATAAATATAATTTTTCTATAAATTTAGAAAATATAGCTAAATGGATGAATTCAAATAAAAGTGATTTGAAAGATACATTAGTTTACTCATATAAAGAAAAAATAGATTATAAGATAATTAAAGGTGTTAGTAATGGTATGAAAGGAAAACCAAAAGAAACTATTTTATTAACTCCTAAATGTTTCAAATTAATGGCTATGCAGAGTAGAACAAAAAAGGCAATACAAGTTAGAGAATATTATTATGAATTAGAACAAGTTATAGATCAATATAAAGAATATATTATTAAAGGTTTAGAAGAAAAAATAAAAAAACTTGAAAATAATCAAAAACCTAAAATTAATCCATCAAAAGGTATAATTTATATATTACAAACAGCTGATGGAATTGGTCATTATAAAGTTGGTAAAACTATAAATCTTCAACAACGATTAAAACAATATAATGGTGATAAAAAAGATGATATAAAGCCAATATATACTTATGAAACTGATAATATTGATGAAGTAGAAAGATGTATTAAATCTTATGCAAAAAAATATAAATATAGAAAATATAAAGAAGTTTATAAAGCAGATATAAATATGTTAAAAGAATTAATTAATGATTGTGGTGAATTTAATGAAAAAACTACATTAAAAATGAAATGGAGAACTCCTAAACAATCAGGTGGTAATCATTATATAGCAATTTTTAGAAAATAAAAAAATTAATTTTTACATAATTCTATCCATTCTTGATATCTCTCTTTTGGCTCAAAAATAGGTTTTGGATGTATTTTCTCGTCATATTTTGTATCCCAGTTGTAAAGTGTTTTATTTGGAACATCTTTTAGATGTGGGAGCCATTTTTTTATATAAACACAATCTGGATCCCATCTTTTAATAAATGTATTTGAAATACTCATAGGTCTGCCTGCAATAGTTGAAGTAGAAGGTGCAAATTTCTTTCCTGGAAAATCTAATTCTGTTACCCATTGAGCGTTTAATTTATTTTGAGAGGTAGAACAGTCTAACAAATGTCTTGAAAACCAATCATGTAATCCATAATATCTACATAACGGATGAATTAATAAATATTTAACGGAAAATACACCAACAATCATTCTACATCTATTATGCATAAAACCTGTTTGTAAAATTTCATTTATAGCTGCATCAACAATTAAAAAACCAGTTTGACCTTTCATCATAATATTCCATTCTTCCCATGATTGTTTATGTCTTTTTGTTTTAAACTTGGTTTTAGTATAATAATTAAGCCATTTTAGTTTTTCATATCGTTTATCTATATGTTCGTCATAACTATTAGCATCAGGTAAATATTTTAACAATGTTAAATAATAATCTCTCCATACTATTTGATTAATCAACTGTGAATTATGCCCTATCTTTTTTATAATCTCTTCATAAAATTCTCTTACTGATATACAACCAAAATTTAAATAACCAGATAATCTAGTTGTTTCATAATCTAAATTATCTCTTTTTGTATTATAATCCTTAAAATTATTTAATTTAGCAAATTTAAGCAAAGCTTCTTTTCTACCACCTACTTCTGCAGGTTCATAAGTATCTTCTAAAAATTTATCCCAAAATTTATCTATTTTATCAATATCATATGTTTTATCAAAGTTTATCTTTTTAGTATAGAATTTAATTTTTTTATTAATTACTTTATTAAATTTTGATTTTACTTTCATCATATTATTTCTAAATGCTCCATACTGTTTATACGGTATTTTCTTATCAACATCTTTTAATAATAAATCTATATCATACATAGTATAATCATCATTATTGTAAAATAATGGTATATCATGTTCTACACATACATTTTCTATCAATTTATCTCTTTGTATTGAATATTTTGTATAATCTTCATTTAATCCAAAACAATAACTTTTGTTAAAATTATTTTTTTCTAAATAATTTATAATATTTTTAACTACAATGTGTGGTTTTCCATAAAATATATTTAAATATCCTTTTTCTTTTTTAATTTGATTTGCTAAATCAATTACAGATTCACATAAGAATCTAACAGCAGGATAACTTAGATATGTTTTATTTTTTTCAGTTTTAGCTATTTGATTTTCATCAAATATAAATATTGGAATAATTAAATCAACCTTTTCAGATAACTTTATTAAACCTCTATTATCAACTGTTCTTAAATCTTTTCTAAAAATATAAAATCCTATTTCAAAACTATCCATAGTTAATATATTTATATATATTAATTACATTCTATATTTTTTATTATATATTATGGAATATATGGTGGCTTAATATTCATTATCAATTGAAATTTTATATCTTTAAAAAATATATGATTTTTAATTTCGTAAGAACCATATTTGAATCCTAATCTAGAATTATTATTTTTATTTAATAATGCTTCTAATAATTTTTTTAACTCTTTTGATATATCAATTTTATTATCATATGATACTTGTAAATTCATAATATTATCAAAAGTATCTTCCATACCAGTGCCTTTGAAAGGCGTATATCCATATTTCATTTCATAGAGCAAAATACCAAACTCCCACCAATCAACTGACGCCGTATATAATTTATTATTTAATATTTCTGGTGCTAAATATTCAGGTGTTCCAACAAATGAATTACTATTTATATGTGGTTCATGATTTACATATTTAATATTACCAAAATAATATTTTTTTATAATATCATAATTACAAATATTACTTTTTGTTGATAAATCAAAATCAGCTAATTTTATATGTCCTGATTCAGATATTAGTATATTTTCTGGTTTTATATCTCTATGAACATATCCTTTATGATGTAAAAATTCTATAGCACATAATAATTCTGCTGCATAAAATTTAATCCATTCTTCAATAAATGTTGTATTTTGTAGTAATAAATTATGTAATGTATTTGGACAATACTCGTTTATAAAATAATAGTTTTTTTCACATTCATAAAATTCATAATTAGATATAATTAGGGGATGATGTATTTTTTCTAATATCTCCTTTTCCATCATTATTCTATTTATTTTATCTCTTTTGTTTATTTCTTCTTTTGATAGTATTTTTAAGATATATCTTTCAGTTGTAGCTTTTTCTGTTATATTATATACAATACTTAAATCACCAGCACCAATTTTATTGTTTATAATATATTTTTTACTTATATAATCATCTATCTCTTCTATACTTTTTTCCATATTTATCAATTAACTATAATATATATAAAAATATTTGTTATAGTGTTAATTCTAAAACTGATAATTAAAATTACCTTTAAAATAAGGTTCTTGGCCATTTTGGGTAAGTCCATATGTAAATTCTGGATTTTTATATAATGTTCCCCAATCAAATGGTTTATCTGCTTTTGGAAAACATGTTGCAACACCTGTATAACCAAGTTCTAAACAAACACCCCCACAACTCTTTTCACATTTATCCATACCAGTTGTAATATCTCCATAATCCACTTTATCAATACAATTTATAACATCATAAGCATTTTCTGTAATTTTACTTTGATTTATAAAATCATTTTGAAAATATACTAAATCTTCATCATTTCTTTCTAGTAATTCATCATAATCTTGATTTTTTTCAACCAGTTCTCTTTCCATTTTTAAATTAGATTTTTTTTTATTATTATCTAATCTATTACTATTTCTATTTGTATTTAATAAACTTAAATTTTCTTTTTTTTTACATTCTAATGAACTATCATTATTACATATTAAATAACATATTATTGCTAATGATAATATAATAATTATTATCTTGTATAACATAATATATTATATAGATATAATTATTTTTTTTTGTAATTATTTATTATTAATTTTTAGATTTATAATTAATTTAATTTATAAAAAAAGTTTATAAAATTTAGAGTAAATAAGTTGGAATATTATTTTTTTTATCATAATAATTTATATTAAATATATATTATGATTTCGGATGATATATATACATTAAAGTATCATAAATATAAAAGAAAATATTCACAATTAAAATATAGAATAGCAAGATTAGTTCAAAATATTTTAAATTTAAATAAAAAAAAAACCTTGTTGCAGATAGAAAAAATACAAAATGCTAATATAGAAAAAGAATCTGATAATGAAAAATTATCAAATGAAGATGAATTTATAATACCAGTTTTAAAATTACCAAATTTTGAAAAAGAATCTGATAATGAAATAAAAATACTATTAATGCCTACTTTTAATCTACCTGCATATATAACTGATCAGTCTATTGATAAAGATAAAAAACCAATGCCTTTTGTTGAAGCGTCTCAACACTCAGCAAACACAACAAATCCTATAACTGAACCATCTACAGCTAAAGTAGACGATTCACAACAATCAACAACTTCTGATGAACAAAATAGTTTAGGGACAAAAAAACAAACTAGAAAAGAAAGAGCAAAAGCTAGAGCCGAGTCAAAAGCAAAAGAAGTACATAATGTATCTGAACAGTCTATTGATAAAGATAAAAAACCAATGCCTTTTATTGAAGCGTCTCTAGACTCAGCAAACACAACAAATCCTATAACTGAATCATCTACAGCTAAAGTAGACGATTCACAACAATCAACAACTTCTGATAAACAAAATAGTTTAGGGACACAAAAACAAACTAGAAAAGAAAGAAAAAAAGCTAGAACTGAGGCAAAAGCAAAAGAAGTACATAATGTATCTGAACAGTCTATTGATAAAGATAAAAAACCAATGCCTTTTGTTGAAGCGTCTCAACACTCAGCAAACACAACAAAACCTATAACTGAACCATCTACAGCTAAAGTAGATGATTCACAGCAATCAATAATTTCTGATGAACAAAATAAAACTCCATTAGACGATTCATCAACAAATCCAAAAGTTATTAAAAAAGAAGAAATACCTACAGTAGAAGTATCTGAAATTATTAATAAACTTCAAAATGTTTCAAAAAATCAGGATAATACATCAACATCAAATGAACCAATATCTAATACAAAGGTGACTGAACTTAGAAATAAATTACAAAATACTGCATCAAAAGTTCGACTTGCAAGCCAAATAGCAAAGAAGGATATTAGTATTGACCAATCAAAAGAAGTATCAATCCCAACACAAGCAATATCTGATATAACTACTATTGAAGAACAACTAAAAGAAGAGAACCAAAAGAAAGCTGAGGAAATAAAACCAGTTTCAACCCCAGAACAATCAAAATCACCATCTAAAGAAACTAAAATATCAAATCCAAGACAACAACCAAAAACAGCTAAATCACCACAAAAGACTGAAGCTAAAAAACTTAAAGCTAAAGAAGAAAAAGAAAGTAGGGCTAAAAGAAACTCAGAAGAAGGTAAAAAACGTCAAGAAGAAATAGCTAAAACTAAAATTATTAATACAGATGTAAATAAAGAGCTAATGCCAATGATAAATTTATTTGATAAAGAAAATGAAACTGAAACATCACCACAAACTCCATCGCAACCGCAATCTCCACCACCACAAACTCCATCGCAACCGCAATCTCCACCACCACAAACTCCATCGCAACCGCAATCTCCACCACCACAAACTCCATCGCAACCGCAATCTCCACCACCACCACCTCCACCTCCACCACCGCCACCTCCACCACCACAAAATCAACCAAAAGGAACAAAAACGACATCACCGCCAAATCAACAAAATCAAACATCAACTAAAAAATCAGCAACAGCAAATACAAA
>Ga0194133_10002720_pt1 | contig 26698 bp, 33 predicted proteins | sample TA2KigOf40mmetaG_FD_155448 | JGI IMG/M metagenome (GOLD analysis project Ga0194133, IMG submission 155448) | Freshwater microbial communities from Lake Tanganyika, Tanzania - TA2015055 Kigoma Offshore 40m | ecosystem: Environmental > Aquatic > Freshwater > Lake | place: Tanzania: Lake... | reverse complement strand
GGTGCTGCGTTTCTTAAAAAGCCAATTGTCTCCTGCGGCGTTGTAATTGATGGCGATCCGTTCGTTGAAACGATGAATTTAGGTGGAAATTCACGAGCTAAATAAAGACAATATGCAGGTTAATATGATTTATAAAGAGTTCATCAGAGCTTTTAATTTAGGTATGAACTAATGGGTAGACGAAAAAAAGAAAACTGCTTCCCGTATACTGACATTGTCATATCTACTTATATTAAAAAGCAGGATTATCATCAGGCACAACTTCGGTATTCAAACAATATTGGAGTAAATCCTGCTATTAACTTTAATACAGATGAATCAGCAGAAGAAAATGTGGATTATTTTGATCAATTTGATGAGGATTATGGGGACTAAAATACCCCAATATACATGGTAATATGATATATCCCCCGCTAATAGCTCTTACCCGACCATAATAGGATGCCAGAGTCCGTACAACTCTGCATCCAAACGGCAGACGATTTTTCCAGTTATTGTCATCTGTAGCAACTAGGTGGGCTAGCCTATCTAGTAACTGGTGGGAGGTGCGTACCAAAGATTCGCATCTGAGTTCTAGTAACCTGTAGCACGGTTGAGGTGAAAGAACGAGAAAAAGGTTAAATCGTGCGTCCCACATAGATCGGCAGGTCTGTGTGGGCTTTTCTTCGACGATAGGGTGCAGAAAGATTTACTTGCCGAAAGGAAGAATAATCTTCCCTGCACCTGAATGGTGGGCATCTTTCGTTGATTTTTGTTGCCCATGTATTGCAAATCAACGGCTTGTTGTGTGCCAAAACGCAATGCTGTGCGGGTATCAGCACAGTAAACCCACATAGATCGACGGGTCTGTGTGGGTGTGGGTTTTTAATCCCACTTCAGCTGAAGACTTAACCCACTTCAACGGCTGTGACAAAACCATGTGGGTTTAAACAGTAACCCACACAGATCGACAGGTCTGTGTGGGTTTTCAAACTTTCTCAAGAGGAGAACTGCTGCAGCAGGAAGAACCTCTACTCGACTATGCGAGTATAAATAGGTATTAGGCATAGTACATCCCACACAGATCGACGGGTCTGCGTGAGCTTTATTGCTAGATGGGCCCAGTTGTAAAGTGTGCACTTCTTTTCGAGCTCCTGCGAAGTAGAGCTCTCGACATTTTTGCCTAATTGCAAAAATGTTGATTTGCCACGTAGTGGCATAAAAACCCATAGGTATTCCATTGCGTAAATGGAACGCCAAAACAATATGGGTCTTGAAAGGAGTCCATGAAAATGGATGAAGCAGTGTTGACAGGAACGCTGGCGGTGTTGCCAAGGCTTTGGGATGCTTCGACGAAAGACCTTGAAATGCAGCTGACTGCGCAGGCAGCGGAATGTACTCGACAAGAGACAATTCTGCGTGCTGCACTGGAGCAGAGAGTTAAGCTGCGTCAAGAGGCCGAACGAGCACTCCAAGCCCTGATTTCTTGTCAATCTTCTAGGCGGTAACCTGCCTAAAGAAAATCTGCCCGAACACACCAAGGAAAACCTCCTGGTGTGTTTTTTTTAGGTGTTAAGAATTGACAACCCCCAAGCACTATGCTTATGATCCTGTCGCTGCATACCGCAGCAATAGGAGAACTCATGAGCAGAGTACTGGTGATAGGAGATACCCATGTTCCCGCCATGCACAAAAGTTATGTGCAGTTTCTGAAAAGTGTAGCCAAAAAATGGAAGACAGATAAAGTTATACATGTAGGTGACGTAGTAGATCACCACTGCATCAGCTTTCACGACAAGCATCCTGATAACCCCGGAGCAAAGGAAGAATACTCCCAGGCTTATAATCAAATACAAAAACTTTATAATGAGTTTCCCAATGCCGTTATTACAATAGGTAACCACGATATACGCGTATTGCGTCTAAACGCTAAAATGGGCATTCCTAAGATGTATCTTAGGGGATTTAATGATCTATACTCTACTAACGCCTGGAAGTGGGTAGAACATATTGAAATAGACGGCGTTTACTATTACCACGGAGAAGGCTGCGGAGGTCAACACCCAGCATTCAGCGCAGCCAAAATGCGATTGCAGCCTACCGTTATTGGTCACTACCATAGTGCCTGCGGTATCTGGTATCAGGCTGGCCCCACTGCAAAGATTTGGGGTATGAATGTTGGTTGCGGCGTTGATCGCAATCACTGGAGCATGCAATACGGTGCTGCGTTTCTTAAAAAGCCAATTGTCTCCTGCGGCGTTGTAATTGATGGCGATCCATTTGTTGAAACGATGAATTTAGGTGGAAATTCACGAGCTAAATAAAAGTAATAAGCAAGTTAACATGATTTATAGAGTTCATAAGAGCTCTCAAATTAGCTATTAGGCGCACTCATGGGCAGACGAAAAAAAGAAAATAATTGTTCATACATTGATATAGTCATATCTACTTATGTAACTAAAAAAGATTATGAAAAGGCACAACTTGATTTTTCAAATGAATTAGGACGCTACAATCAAAATTTAATTGATTATGAAAAAACAAGCAAAAAAACTTGTGAATTTATTGTCGAAACAGAGAGCGATGACGATGATGATATTGACTAAAATTGACCTCATAATGGGTTAGTATTACATACCTCTGGTATTAGCTATCTTACAGCGGTGTTCTGATTATCAAATGACGCTTCTAGGGAGCTGCATTTGAGGATCAGAGTGCACCTGCATTCCTCCGGATATTGCGAAAACGACCCATTAGGTCGTCCCATCCGTAATTGGCGCACCCAGGAACAGGGATATGTTCACGTAAGGCAGTACGAATTGGCGGCCTTAACACCCGCTGTAACTGTCATCATTCATGGATTGCGGGCCATGAATGAATTTAATCCCGCCCTACAGAGTGTGGACAGGTTGCATCGCATCCTGGTAGATACCTTTGTGGGCTTTCTTCTGAAGGCAGGCTATGAAGATCGAGTAGGCGCTGTATCTGGCTGATGTCAGATACTTTGAACAAGTCTGTCAAATCCGGTTGCACCTCGTTAACAAAGGTCGGCTGATCCCCCTAGGAAAACGCAACAAAGACGCTGTACGCTTTTTGGAGTTTTGGTTACTATATCGAACTGCTCCTGCAGGATGTGCGAAACCACTATCTCCAAAAAGAAGGCACCGCAAGTGTCGACAGGGTATGCCAAGTCGAGATTAGGAATCTTGGCAATTAAATGTTCAGTATGTCATCTTTTTAGGAGAATCAACATGAGTGAAAAGCTTCTTAAAAATACCTATCAGTCATACAATATTCTTTGTGCAGAGATTGACTATATGGAAATGGTTATCAGGGGCAACGAGTGTCGAGAGAATCCCTCCACTGATAATCTTCTTGAGCTGAAGAATCTACGCATGATACTGGAGGACCTTCAACAGAGTCGTATATCGGCTCTTAAGTTGCATAAGTTAAATGTCTCAATCTCCAATCGACTGAAAAAAATGAATAGATGGCATATGTTTAATGAATGGACATCACAAAAACAAAACAGCACGACTCATTGGTGATGCTATTTATTGCATATAAAACGGGATGAGCAGTAAGGGGCCGGTAGCTCAGCGGTCTAGAGCCATCGACTCATAATCGATCCGGCGTGGGTTCGAATCCCACCCGGCCCATTTTGTAGAATACCTCGAATACCCTCACCTGTTGATTTCACAATCTGAGCGAGGGTTTAGAGCAAAACTCGGCCAGGTAGGGCTTGCGGCCTGATCCTGCCAGCGCTGTTCTCTGTCGCTCAGAGACTCCACAGACCCCGCTGCTGGGGCCCCATCCGCAAGAGGGGGCGGCGCTTCTATAGTCCCCCGGAATGCCCTTGCCCGTTGATTTCACGATCCGGGCAAGGGTTCCTTTGCTAAAGTCATTCTCTCTTGTTCGCCTAAAATCCAATAAGTTCGGATTTTAGGTTTTTGCCTGTGGGGCGTTCCCTCAGGTATTTTTCTCAACACACAGGAAACAAATGCAATGAAACCTGTAGGTAAACTTATCGTAGCGATGCTGCTGTATGTCGCTGTCCCCGCCCAGGCTCAGACCTGGGACACCTTTCTGGATGCAATCCAAAAGGTGGAGACCGGTGCAGAAAAGAATCCCAACACCGCTGTTGGCGATAATGGCAAAGCCCTTGGTGCGTACCAAATTTGGTACGACTATTGGGCAGATGCTGTTGAGCACGCACCTGAGCTAAAAGCTCAGGGTTATGAAGCAGTCAAGGATCCCGTCTATGCTCGAAAGATAATTCGAGCATATATGGACAGGTACGCTCCTAAGAATGCTACGTGGGAGGAGCGAGCGCGAATTCACAATGGTGGCCCTAAGGGCCATCGTAAGTCTGCCACTAAGGCTTACTGGACCAAGGTGCAAAAGTATCTCAAGGGGGCAAAGTAATGTTTATTTGCCTCACACTTAACCACGGAGAAGGTCCGAGAGGCTGGCATCTGATTAATCATCAGTTTATTGATCAGGCCCTAGCGACGCCTGGATTGAAAGTATTGGTGAGTAAGAATCTGGACATCAGTTCGATGATAGTAGAGGAAGACGGGTTAAAAGCAGTGCCTACTCTTCTTGCTTTAAATCGAATGCGTTTAATTATTAAATGCTATCGACCGATGTTGGAATCAGATATTTCTACTCTTTTGGGCCTTTCTTCATCAAACGCCCATAACACACCAACCACACCCATAGATGCTAGCAAGCATATGATGGGAGAAGGCCCCCTGTAGGGTCACTTACGGCGCATTTGTTTTCGGTAGGGGGTGGCAGACTTTAAAGTCTGTCACCCTCTTTTTAGACTTTTAGATTTTGCGACAAACGCAGTGCCTGCGTGTGCAGGATTGCGAAAAAATTGTTGGTACTAGTCGCAGTACCAAAAAGGAGATTCCCGTTCAATGATTCTTGAAAAACTTGGACCTATATTAGTTCAACGTGTCGAGTCCATACTGTCTCAAGTTGAAAATTTCGAAAAATTGGCCAATGACTTCGGTCTTAAATTAAATATCGATATGCAGTTTGCCAATCAACAACAATTAACGGCCAACGTAAAACCCAAACAGACCACCACGGCTGCCCGTAATCGCAACATTAAAAATCTTTACTCAACTCCAAACGCCAACTTTGCAGCTGTTAAAAACTTACGACCAGCTGCTCAGACAGTAATGAAGATTCTCTCAGCTCATGCCTCCAATGGCATTGTTGCCAAAGAGGTCGTCTATCGAGTTGGGCGAAAGCATCAGCTGTCAAATCAAAAGATCGGTCAAGCTCTACGTCGCATTGAGTTAATCAAATTAATACGACGTGACAGCGAGCTAATTTATTTGAATAACAAAAATTCAAATATGTTCTAACGATCAGCCAGTAATCTTAACCCAAACTACTCGGACTGGCGAACGGGTCTGTCTGGGATAGAAAACAGGAGGGCAGGGCCTGCCCTCCTGTCTTTTTTAGCTATTAGGGACTCCTGAAAGAGTATCCTTTTTATTTTAGTGCGGGATCGTTGTAAAATAAATTGTTCTTTTGTTTAGCCATTGACTGTTTACCGTGAATCTTTACGAGTTGGGAATATGGCTGAGTCATCTTACTATCTCATGCCCTATACTCAGTAGAGATGGGTTGACGAGAAACAATTCCTTTAAAGTAAAGATCTCGTTCTTCAGGTGGAAGCTTGAGAATCCAATTGATGTCTGCTGCATCGGTTGGCCTTCTGAACAGCGTGTCATTTTGGGACTTCATCCAACTTAAGAACCGTTCATAGTTATTGGGGTCATTAAAGTTCATAAGTTCCTCAACATTGCTGAGCGATGAAGTCCTTCTCAGATCGTTATAGTACTCTAACTTAGCCTGAGACACCTGGGGTGCTAGCTCAATAGGGAAGCGGCTATGCCTGTAGGGCTCCCTTGAGCTTAGGAGGCCGACTTGAGCCGGCCGATTGTAAGTATAAACTTGTGCTGGATCTTCTCCAGGCAGTACTCTTTGCTTTATTGCTGGATACCCTTCACTGTCGAAATACTCAGCAGGCTGCAATCTGTGGGTAGACTCGTGCTGTAAGACTGAGTTGTAATAATCTGTCGGATTATCAAAGGTACCATCATAGTTAGAATAAGAAGGATTTAGAGCCATATGGACTATCGCCGGCTCGTCTGAAAAGGCCCTGTTATAAGTATAAGCCGCATAGGGGACTCTGGCTGAGGCCCCGTCTACTTTCCTGAACTGTTCAACCCAATAGGGCGCATCAAAGTTTACTCGAGAGTAATTTGGCATATAGCTAGTTGCCCCATACCTAGCCATTGCCTGGGGGTGTGCTTCCTGGTATGCCATAGCGTTTTGCCTTAGCTGTTCAGTCAGTGCAGGACCATAGTTCCTCTCAAAGGCTGCTCTAGGGGTGGTAGGATGCAATGTATAGTAATTCGGATACATCCTAGAGGCAGGTGTATTATTATCAGGCGGTAGAGTAGGCATCTTACCGTAGTATTCACCACGGGATTCTGGATCAGGGGCTTTACTTGTCGCCCAACCGTGTTCTGGGCGTACCCCTAACCTCAACTTAAGATCATCCGGATCCGAAATAGACGACCCAGTTGGAGCCCCTAGAAATCCAGTATTAGCCTGCTTTATGTAATGTGAATATGGCTGAGTCATCTTACTATCTCATGCCCTATACCAGTAGAAATGGTTCGTTTGCTTTTAATTTAAGTTTTAATATCCCCGTCAACCTTGTCTTGCAGTTTAACGGAATCGGGCTCTTCTTCAATGCAATCAAGGGGCTTTTTAATTAAATTACGGTAACCCCAAAAAATAAGCAATACAGCTAAAGGTATGTACCAAAATAGCCAACCGTAGCTAGAACTATAAACTCCTGAAATCTCTGACTGCGCAATACGGTGCTTAAGCTCCAGCATCACGCCATTATCAGAGGTAAGATCAGGAATGATTACTGGATTGCTAGAGCAACCGGTCAGAAAAGACAAAGCCATCAAAATTATAAAAATTAAAATTGCCATAGTGATATCTATCAATATTTATTAGGGGTTGCAGCAGCGGTACCAAAATAAAATCCTACGATACTTAATAGCACTTCTCTATTTTCAGAAGTCCAGAAAAAGCCATTAATTTCTACAAATGCCTTCTTTACGGTGGCGGGAATTAAACCAAAGATAGCTTCAGGATTCTTTACGTCAACCTCTACAAATGTAGGCACGCCAAAGAAAGGCAAAATGAAAGGAGCAGCAAAAGCTCCAAACAATATAGTCAAAACAATAATCTGTCTTACTATTCTACCTGTATCTATCGGAACTCTTTTAACAGCCTGATTCTGGTTATCAGTAGTCTGTTTGTTGGCCTGAATAAGCTGATTAAACAGCTCCTTCTGATCGGCACTTTTTTGTGCCATATACCTAAAAAGAAAACCTACAAGGCCGCCGCCAACGAGACTTATGAGTTCAGTTGAAAACATAATATTACTTCAAATCTTTACCAAGACCATAACCTAGCCGTCCGCCAGATGCCGCTCCCAACAAAGGCAAACCAAGAGCCATCAAAAGGCTGTCTTTATCTATTGTTTTATTCTTAAGTCCTAAACGATATGCGCCATAACCTAATCCTCCTCCTAAAAGAGCTCCAAGAGGGGTTCCAATATAAATTGGAAGATCCGGATCATTCATAAAATCACGTAAAACTTCTTTGAAAGGCTGCTCAGATTTTTTCTCAAGCATACGTTGAAGATTGTTTGCTACTTTAATCATTGTGTATCTTTCTTAATAATTAATATTTAACAGTTACAGTCCCACTTACGCAACGCCTTGTTGATGCGAGAGTTTGGATCCTTAGACGCTTTAGAACCAGTGCGTTTGGCCTTCATGCCGCACATACGTGAGCAGAAACTGCTACGGCGCTTAGCTTTAGCAGGACTCTTTTTAGCCGCATCGGAGCTCACTGGAGGCTTTAGATTGCCTCCAGTAGCTTTGTTATAACTTGATCTACCTTTGGCATTAAGGCCGCCCTCTGGGTTCTTACCCTCAGAGCGAGTCCACGCCTCAGAGGCAGCCTTACACTCTTCGCAAGCAGCGCACTCCTCTGCAATCTTTTGCATGAGGTAGTGGCGCAATAAAGAATATTGAGCTTGTTTGGTCATTTTTTATCCTTAGCTTTATTGTGGCTAGTCATGTGAGGCTTCTTGCCATCTCGTGGTTTAGCTTCAGCTCGTCTCTTTTGAGAAACTGCCTTTTGCTTTTCGTCTTTAGACATAGACTTTGTGGTCTCAGGGGTGTCTTCTGATACTCGTTTAGAAGGTCGGCACTTGGGGTAGCCAGATTTTGAGTCTGCGTCAGATCGACCACAAGGAGGATGCTTACCGGATTTGTCCTTTTTAGAAATATCTACCCAGTCTTCTTTAAACCACTCTCTTAGATCGCTCTTCTTAGAGCCGCCATCTGAACTAGATTCCCAACCTCCGCCTTGTTCTTTATACCATTTTGAAGCCCAGCCATTAGCGTATGCACTAGGATAGACATCAAACTTTGCTCTTGCCTTAGCTTTGGCACGAGACCACAGCTCTGGATTTGTTGGTTTATTTTTAGCTTCCTTAGTGCTTGTTGCTGTATCTATGGGTACGCAATTGGGTACTTGCTTACCGTTCTTCATTTTCTTACCTATCTGCTTATACCCATCCCAACAAGAAACGGCATCTGCAGCTTGCTTAGCAAGCATACGTTGAAGATTATTTGCTACTTTAATCATTTCTAATAATAAATCCTCTCTTTAAATCTAAAGTAAGCTCTGCGGCATAAGGCGCTGATATAACAGGTGGGATTAAGCTTGTCTACTCATTAGTTATTTTTAGGAATAGAAATTTACCATAAAAGCTTTAGATTAGTGTATACTTTAGGGTAACTTATAACTTGTATTGTAGATATACATTTTATCAGTGTCTTAATAAATGGTCAAATAAAAAAACCTGCCAAACAGCCTATAGAACATGTTATTCTCTAATATTGATACTAATTAATTTGATTAATAGTTATGAGATCAAATACTATAGGCTGTTTGGCAGGTTTTTTTCAAACCACTTTGATATAGTACTTACTCCATAAAATCTGATATAATTTTTCAGATCGAGGCAGCTGCATGAGATCTTCACTAACAGACAAAGTAGCTCAGTATAAACTTGTTTATAAAACAATTATGTTTGAGAAAAAAGCTTCTGATGGCCGGGGTGGCCAGGATTTGAGGCTTGCTGCAAAGTTGGCTCCTTTAGTTACAAGGCCTTTTTATAATTTCTTTACATCATCTGATGAACCATTAGCGGTCCCTCCTCCTCCTCCTAAAGATAACACTTTTTCTAATTTTTTTAAAAGCATTCCAATAAATTTTAGAATAAATCCGAAAACTCTGATGACAGGACATCCAGAAGAGCTTAACGAGAGTGAAATTATGCGTGATGCATGGACTCGCACGCCAGTACCTTATAGTCATATTAATTTATTGTCTTCAATTGATAAGAGACTGGTATGAACTTAAGATTAGAGCGAGCTCTACTTAAGTATGCTAAGCTTGATGATGGGGTAGGCGAACTGCCTTCTATAAAGCCTATTAAACCTAGCACTAATTTACCTTTAACAGGATCTCCCGCAGATGCAAGTGCTCGTGCTTCAAGCATGCCTGGAGCTCCCGGTAATACGACATCTTCAGTATCGTTTCCTGCTCCAGCAACTATCTCTCAGCCTGTTCGTCCTCCAGCTGTAGGCGCTATAGCGCCTGCTCAACCTACTTCTCCTCCTACTCCTGCATTTAAACCTATTTCAAACGCTGCTCCTGGAATGGGCGAAGTGCCGGCAGGTGTTTCGGATAGCCGAGAAGCCTCAGATCTGCATAACCGTAGCACTGCGATGTTCAGAAGACCTACAGTATTAGATCCTCGTCTAAATGCTGTATCAAAGGGTATAGAGGACGATTACAATAGGTTACTCACTCCTGAAATGAGAGCGCAGGATTCTAAAGACGGATTCATTAGCGCACAATTGAATCAAGAGCAAATTACTGCTAGAAACAATTATAAATTATATAAAAGCATGGCCTCTGGAAATATGGAGGTCAATGATAAAAATTTAAAGCTTCTTCAAGGCCCTCGTGGAGATGCTAGTATATGGACTGAAGCTATTGCCAGGTCGTTTGCTCCAAGTGCTATGGCTTTATACGACACTGCAAAAGGGGTATCGGAGGGTAGAGGTTTTCTTGAATCTGCAAATTCTGCGCTTTCTCGAGCTCAGTATGAGAACGAGCAGTATCGTAGTATGTTTAATGATCAGCTAAAGCGAATCGCAAATAGATATGGGGGAAATTTTGAGCTTAAACACGAGGACGACGGCCTTCTGGATTTGGGCAGTTATGCTTTAGAAGCTGCCCCATCGCTTTTATTAGCAGGTGGCGGTACTGCTCTTCAGGCAGCAAATATAGCAAGTAAAGTACCGGGAGCTCTGAGAGCGGCTCAAGCTTTTAGTAGAATACCTGGAGCGAGTCGGGTGGCGCAATTTGTGGCAAGAGGTGTGTCTCCATTTGCACAAAGTTCACAAAATGCACTTGCAAGATCTGCAGGCCGCATTATTCCACAAATATTCAATGCCTCTACCTACACTGTCAACCCTATTAAGGCCATGAATTCGATAAGGGCACTTGGTCCTACAAGCAACGTCATTAATCTAGGTAATCTTTTCAGAAGTGCAGGAGTGGCGGCGGCGCAGCCATTTATAGCTAGTAACGCCTCCAACGCATACGTCAATGCTGTAAGGGATGCTTCTCATTATAATGAGGTAAATCCTGAAGCTTCTACGATGAATACCTTAGGTAGATTTGGACAATCTTTACTAGGCAACGTAGCGTTTGACCCGTTTACATTGACTCCTGGGGGTCTGGGCAAACTCATGGCCACCACAGGAATGACTCCATCCTTCTTAATAAACACGGCGGCACAACCATTTGAAAATAATCTAAACTCAAGGACTCAACAAAGTTACAAAGCTTTGAGGGAGACAGATCCGGAGCGCTATGCTCAATTGACTATGGATCCTCAGCAGAGGGCGGAATTTGAGAACAATATTAGATTATCTATGGTAGATCCAAAGCAGTACATAATGAGTCAGCTGCAGAAAGTTGACCCTCAACAGTACGCTCAACTACAAGCTGATCCAGAGGCGATGAATAAATACATTGCCAGTGTTCAAAAGGAAAATCCTGCTTTGCAAGGATCGGGAACTATGGACACAATTGGCTCCCTTGCGTCTACTTTAAGCCCTATTTCTAGACCAGGATTGCGATCCCTTGGGGCAGTTGGATTTAGAGAGCAGGATGCGATAGATAGACAAGCAGCCATGGACGCTAGTGATAATTATTTAGCCGCTATTGCGATGGGGCAAGATCCCATGCAGAACGCAGGGGTACAGCAAGCCATGAGTGGCGCTTCTAGTCTTGCAAAAAATAGATTGGCATCCGATGTGGCTCAAATAGTTGGCAGTCAGGCAGTACCGGCATTGACGGGTTTAGCGCCCGATCAGATTTCAGCTGCATTAGAAGCTCAGAATCCCTCAGAGTTGATGGGCACTCCGCTAGGAGCTGTTGCACAAGGAGACCCAAACCTGACTTTAGAGGCCGCCGATACTCTATATGGGTTGGAGCAGGCAATGCCGTTTATACAACAGCAAATGGCTCAGACGGGACAAGTGAGCCCCGAATTTGTCGCCTTAGTGAGGGCACTGAGTTCTTTACAGAACTCGTACAAAATTCCACTTTCGTATGGATCGCAGGAAATCCATCCAGGTATGGAGGCCCTAAGGGCAATGCAGCCAATATTGCAATCGATATTTGAAAAGCAGCAGCAGCAGCAACAACAAGGGGTATCATGACTTCTATTTATAATATATCCAATAACGACGAGACGATTAGCAAGGCCTCTCAATTTGGAGTAATGATGGCCACTCTTGATGAACTTAAAAAGGCTAAGCAGTATTCTGATGCCAAGCAGTATGAGCAAAAACATCAGTTAGTGTACGATATGGTGAAGGGGGCTCCTCATGAATTTTATATTGATTCAGAGGAGGGTGATTTAGTCGGCATAACGCACACATCGACAGGATTTAAAATGCATATACCTAAAAGCGTAATTGACGGATTAGGGGTAGAAAGCAAGATTCCTTCAAAAACTAAATCCCCTTCTACAGCATCAAAAGCGGCGGCAAAATTGCTTGCCCCGATGCCTTCAGGATTCGGCCAAATTAATACATCAATAAAAAAAGCTCCATCTTTACTAGGAGCTTTGAAAAGTCAATTGACCAAAGCGACTAATCGTATTCCGATAAGGAAGTCCAAGAATACTGCTCCTGTAAGTCTGCAGGAAAGATTGTTTCCGGCAACTACTGAATACTACAATAAATTGCAAGGCAAACAGGCGGATCTAACTTCTGGAGCAATAATGAAAGGACTCGGATATAGTCCTGGTCTGTGGTATCAGAAAGGCGATTTTAGTCCAAATGCTCAAACTCGTTTTGGAAATGTAGTTACTGGCGCAGGATTGGCAGGATTGGGGCTACTTTCCATTCCAGTTCTTAAAAAGTTATTTCCTGATAGATTTGCCGGAAAGGGAAAAAACTTAGCAGCTCTTGCAGTACTAGGTGGATTTAGCGCTCCGTGGCTAGCAAATGCGCCTTCTACTGTAGCCGATTTAAATAGGCTGTTTGCCCCCAAAAATGAAGATTGGACGGATGAAAAAAAACGAAACTGGATAGCTAAAACAAGGAAGGCCACTGGTATAGATCCAACTTTAGGAATATATGCGTCTGAGAATAATTCTAGTAATTTAAATCAAAAATCTGGTTCATTTATTCCTATGGATATGCATATATCTAAAACGCATCTTGCAGATGTTCTCTCGGAGCAGCTGTCCTCGGGATATGTAGATTATGGCCAGGCTGTTGGACTTATGGCAAGAGCTACAAAAGAAAACAATAAACCTTGGATTACTGTAAGGGACATTACTCGAGCTGCAGTTGGAGCGGGAGCAGGGGCTATTGCAGGAACTGTGGCTGCAAAAGGTATAGGTATGTTTATGAATTTAAGTCCTAGTGAGCAAAAAACTATACGCAATACTGGAGCGGCCCTTGGAACTTTAATTAACTTAGGTAAGTTAGGATTTTAAATAAACGTACTATAAAGGTAGAATACTCGTCATGACAAATGATCAAATACATGCATTTAGAGAAGGTTTTTGTGAGAAGGCTGCAGAGCTTGGACTGTGTCCATCAGAGCTTTTAAGCTACCATTCTATGGAGAAAAAGGCTTTAGGACTTAAAGAAATTGCAGATCTCATTAAAGATAACACCATTGCGGCTACTTCTTTTGGATTGCTAGGAGGCGCTGGAGTTGGAGCATTAGGCTCCTATCTATACAATAAGGCAAAATTTGATCTAGATCCAGAAGGATCTGTGATGTCTGGAATGGACGCTTCTACCGAGGCAAAAAAATTGCACTTAATGGCTAAGTATAGAGATGCAGTTCGTCAACTAAAGGCAGGAGTAAAATAATGTATAAGTCGTCTAAGGAATTGCAAGATGTCTTATTTCCTTTGCTAGGAGCAACTGTTGGCGGAGGGCTTGGCTATGGCGGTTATAATTTGCTATCAGATAACCCCACTTCTATAGGCGGCATTTCTGCAGGTCTAGCTGGGGCCGGACTTGGCGCAATTGGAGGCTATGGTATAAATAAGCATGAGGAATTCATGAAACAGATGAGACATAGTTACGATTCTTTAAAAAAATTACTTGAGGCTGAAATTGCCAAAAGAAAAAAAGAAGAGCAGGGTTCTTAATTGACAGCACCAGCTGATATCCCATTATTTAATGTTAAGCATTTAGGGCTAAGCGATCCTCCATTTCTTGGATCGGTAACCCCTATTTACACTGCCGGTGACAAACCGGAAGTTCTTCCTCAAGAGACTCCTTTTTTTAACTCTCGTCAATTTAAACTGTGGAATGGCGGAGATCTAGAGGAGTACAACAAACTAGTGGATGTTTTGGTAAAGTGGAGAGATAGAGGTTGGTGTGAATTTACAGAGGTATCCGAGTGGGTAGAGTCTAAAGAAAATTGGACATCCTGGATAAAATACTACACGTTGTTGCAGGTTCCAGCTGAGGATATGCATCTGTATCTCTATGAGATGAATATATTGAGAATGGATCCAAACAATTTAAATACAAACTTATGAGCGTTTGTAGTCGCTGCAGAAAGATCAGTAAGGGAAAGAAAATATGCCTGCTCAGAGCAAGAAGCAACAACGTTTTTTTGGCTTAGTCAAAGCCATTCAAGAAGGCAAAGCTACTGGCTCCGGTAAGGCTGAGCGAGCTGCAGCAAGTATGTCTGAAGGAAGTGTTCGAGATTTTGCTAAAACAAAACATAAGAAGTTACCAGAAAGTAAAAATACTATGAAAAAGGAAGCTGGCGGAACTTGGATTACTGACTCAGACAAAAAACAACTACTTCAATATGCTGGAATTAGTGCTACGGCCGGACTTGGCGTAGCTGGAATGTACGGTCTTCTTAAATTGTTATACGATAAAAGTAATCTTTCTAAAAATAGATTAAAAAAATATGAAACCAGAGTTTCAATTCCTGGTAGTAAAAAATTAAAAAAAGAAGACAAGTCCGATATAATTATGAGTGCTCCTCAAAATCCATCTGAAATGTTGTCAGACGATGATTCTTCTCAATCTGAATTGTCTCCAGAGATTGTGGATCAGATACTAGACCCAGTAAAATCTTCAGAAGATGGGAGAACTTGGGGAGAGGAGAATTTACTTAATCCATATATTGCTGGGGCACTTACTCCTATTGCAATGATACTTCCCGGTGTAGCAACTTATCACTTTAGTAAAAAGTTAATTGACACCCATAGAAGATCAAACTTAGATAAAGAACTTAAAAAAGCAAAAAAAGAATTTGAGGCAGTTCTTAATAAGACCGCTAGTGATTTACAAAAACAAGTAGATGACCTTGCTACTAAAAAGGCATGGCGCTTTCCGGGCAGTAGCATTTGGGAGGCGATTCGTGGAACCGGAAAACCAGAAATAGGAATTATAGGTGCGCCGCCACCGCCGCCGCCTGCTTCTAGCCCAGGATTCGACTTCCCGGGTATATTTTATACTGCAGGTATTCCTGTAGGTGTTGGAGCATTGCTAGGCGCTACTTTAATGAATAGAAAAATGAAAAACGAGCCTGAAAGACGCGAACTTAAAGAATTGCAAAAGCTGCTGCAACGTCAAATTGCAGATAAAGCTCAAGGCTCTGTAATAGATATTGAGAAAGACGAAGAAGGTAAGACCGTTTTTGATCTATGATAGAATTTATCAATGCCCGAATCACAAGACTTAAACAAACTAGTGGCACCTGTGCCGCCTGTCCTAAGAAATTTTAACGACTATTCAGCTACTCGTAAAAATATATTTGATGGAGTGGCCAGGGCTGTTGCATCCAAGTTTCCCTTAAAGAATGCTAGATATACGGTTGAAGTCGCAGACCTGTCGTATACCAGGCAAGAAGATTACACTATAAAAGAACAACAAGAAGCTTTGATGCAAAATCAAAGTTTATTTTTTCCTTTAAGAGGAAAGTTGGTGATGAGAGATAATCTCACCAATGAGATAGTAGATAAAACCGACAGATCTATTACCTTGGCAAGAGTCCCCTATCTGACAAATAGGGGTACTTTTATAAATTCTGGTAATGAATATGTAGTTACTAACCAGTCTAGGCTATTACCTGGTCCATATGTCCGCAGAAGAAAATCTGGTGAATATGAGGCTCACTTCAACACCTTGCCTGGAAAGGGCAGGGGATTCAGAATGATCTTTATGCCAGATACTGGAAAATTTGTAACGGAAATAGGGCAGTCTGTCGCCCCAGCGTATCCCATGTTTAAGGCACTTGGAATAGGGGACGAGCTATTGGAAAAGGCGTGGGGTAAGGAGCTTCTTGCTGCTAATAAGGTTGGATCTTCGTATGACGCATCCCGAATATACGAGAGACTCACTAATAATCCATCAAAAGATTTAGATGAAAACAGTATATACAAGGGAATTGGAGAAGCCCTCTACAACACTGAGCTTGATCCTGAGGTTACTAAGAGAACTTTGGCATACCCCTCCATTAAAAAATCAGATGTACCGGTAAGAGGAACTCTTAGGATAGAGAACGAAGGGTACATAACCGTTCCATCAGATTTTATAGATGCTGTTTTCTATGCATTAAGAGATTCAGATAAAGCTCCAGGAATATCTCCAATCGGAGATAAAGCTAAATTAATAGTTATAGACGCCAATGAAATAAAGAGTCTTAAAAAAGTATTTAAAAAAAACTTTGAAACAACTTGTGGATCTGGAAGAAGATTCACTTACATGCTCAGAAATGTCCTACCCCCATTAAATGGAGAGTACTGTATAGAAATCGAATGTCCGGAGCTTGAGCAGCTCAGAAGAAGCTTGTTGCTTGATGCGAAGCCTAGAGGAGGCTTTCGTTTAGCAGTAGGCGTAAAAATGTCTGAAGCATTAGATCTTTCATCTCTTCTTGACAGCGTTAAGCAGTCTGCAACAAAATCTCCAAGCCTTGATCAAGGACAGTATGCGCCAATAAGCCTGACTAATGATGACTATCAAAGAGTATCTGGGACCACTTTATTGAGAGTGTCTCAAAAAATATTGAATGCGCAAAGAGGGTTAGAGGAGCAAGATGATCGTGATTCATTGGCCTATCAAAAGTTCTTAGGCCCGGAGGATTTCTTTTCTGAACGAATTGAAAAGGATGCAGGAGCAGCATTACGGACAGCTCTATTCAAGGCTACCAATAAAGGAAATTTGCAAGCTTTTAAAAATGGAGTATTTACTCCTGTAATGAATGGGGTGCTACTTGGATCCGGATTGGGGGCTCCTATTGAGGAAGTTAATCCCATGGAGATTCTTGATCAAAACCTCAGAGTTACAAGAACTGGAGAAGGCGGAATTGGATCGGCAGCTCACGGAATTCCAGTTGATAGTCGTTCCGTACAGCCTTCACATTTTGGCTTCATGGATCCTGTCAGAACTCCTGAATCAGACAAAGTAGGAATTGATCTTAGATTAACCGTTGGTTCTTCAAAAGGAGCTGATGGTCAAATATACTCTCAGTTGAGAAATATAAAAACTGGAAAGATGGGGCCCGTTGCCGCAAGAGTTGTGACAGACTCCATAGTGGCATTCCCAGGAGAATTAGCTAAGGCTATAAAGAGTAAGGATCCTGTAAGAGCTATGGTTCGTGGGCAGATTTCATATGTCGATCCTTCAGAGGTGGATTACGAGCTGCCATCATATTCAAACATGTTTAATATTAACTCAAACTTGGTTCCAGGAGTGTCTGGAATTAAGGGCGGACGTCTGATGATGGGCTCAAAGTATTTTACTCAGGCATTGCCTGTTCAAGACGCCGAGACTCCTCTGGTGCAAGGATTAGATGCCAATAGTTCTGATGGAAAATCATTTGAAGAGCAGCTTATTCCCCATCTTGGAGCGGTGGCCGCAGATGTCAATCTTGGTCCCGGGCTTATTACAGATGTTACTTCTGACTATGTGGAAGTAAAGCACGGCAAGGAAAAGAAGCGATACGAACTATACAATAATTTTCCTTTCAATAGAAAAACTTATATCCACAACACTGCCAAGGTTAAGTTAGGCGATCAGATTAAGCCAGGTCAGTTGTTGGCTAAATCTAACTATACCGATGATCAGGGAAGACTGGCCATGGGCAGGAATCTAAAGGTAGCGTATACCGTATGGGGAGATTCTGATCTTGGGGGGTCCAACTTCGAGGATGGAGTTGTCATATCCGAGACAGCTGCAAAAAAAATGTCTTCAGAGCACATGTATACCGTGGGCTACGACAATAAGGACGATTATAAAGCAGATTTCAATAAATTCGTGTCTTTATTTCCTGGAAAGTATAGCAAGGAGCAGCTAAAGAGCATAGATAAATCTGGAGTTGTTAAGTCAGGAACATTGCTGAATCCTGGAGACCCCATAATACTTGGCGTAGGTGAGAGAAAGGGAGATACGTTTGGATTGATGAAAAAGACTCGTCCGACATTTAGCGACAGAGCTCAAACCTGGGATCATAGTCAGCCAGGCATAGTTACCAATGTAACGAAGACTCGTAGCGGATATCAGGTTGCTGTAAAATCCTATAAACCTATGACCATGGGGGATAAACTCGTCGGTAGATATGGCGACAAAGGAGTCATATCTGTAGTTGTTCCTGATGCAGATATGCCAAAAGATAAAGATGGCAATTCATATGAAGTTATTTATAATCCTCTTGCTCTTACAAGCCGTGTTAACCCTGTCCAAGCCGTCGAGGCAGCCATGGGCAAGATTGCAGCCAAGACCGGCGCACCTATCAAGCTGCCAGCATTCATGGATGAAAGCTTTATAGACTACGCTCAAAGAGAGCTTAAGAAGGCTGGACTCAACGATACCGAAACCATCTACGACCCCAGATTGAACAGAAATGTGGACAATGTATTTACTGGTAACAGGTATTTTCTAAACTTGCACCATCAAGCTGAAAAGAAGCTTAGTGCTCGTGACGTCGGAGGTTATAGCACGGAGGAGGCGCCGGTAAAAGGTGGAGATGAAGGAGCGAAGAGAATATCCATATCTGACATGAATGCAATATTATCCCATGGAGCTATTGAGGTACTTAAAGATGCCAGACTGGTTCGTGGTCAGAAGAATGATGAATACTGGAGGGCTATTAAGATGGGCACTCCAGTTCCCTCTGTAAACGTGCCGTTTGTATGGGATAAGTTTGTTGCGCAGCTTAAGGGAGCGGGGGTAAACGTAGAGAGACAAGGTGGAGCTGTCAACATATACGCTATGACTGGTAACGACGTTAAGAACCTGTCTAAGGGAGAAGTCAAAGATTTTAGAGACATTGATTTTAAGACAGGGAAGGCATACGACGGAGGTTTCTTCGACGATAAGATTTTTGGAGTTAACCAGTCCTCGTTTGGACACTTTCCACTTGCAACAAAAATAGTTAACCCCGTGATGGAAGACGTGGTTAGATCACTGACCGGATTAACCAAGAAGAATTTTGAGAGCGTGATTGCCGGGGAAAACATAAAGGGAATAAACGGAATGAGGGGCCTTGAGGCAAAGTTGGCCTCAATGAATATTAATTCTGAGATAGAGAATACTCGTAAAGACATAACGGCCTCTAAGGGCCAAGCTCGTAGCAACTCTATATCCAAATTGGCCTATTTGGAGTCAATGAAAAAAAGAAAAGTAAAGCCCATTGATTTTCTCTGGGATAATATGCCTGTCCTTCCGCCTAGATTCAGGCCAATAACAGATACGGGAAACATGCAAATGGTTTCCGATATGAACTATCTCTATAAAGAGTTGTTTAGTATGAACAGCAATCTTAAAGAGCTAAGTTCTGAACTAGGTGCAGACAATACTGGAAAGGAAAGGCTGGCACTTTACAAGATGGTCAAGGCCACGGTAGGACTTGCTGATCCAGCGTCGGCAAAGCTTAAGCAGAAGAATGTCAACGGCCTGATTCGCCATATACTTGGTAGCAATCCCAAGTTCTCAATGTTTCAGCGCAAGGTTTTGTCTTCCACAGTTGAAGGAGTAGGAAATGCGGTCATCACTCCGGATCCCGCCCTGGACATGGATCACGTAGGCGTTCCTGAGGATATGGCATTTTCTGTCTTCAGGCCTTATGTGGTTAGAGCTTTAGTGTCCTCGGGAGCCACTCCTCTGGAAGCTATGAAGCAAGTAGAAGGTCGCACTCCAACTGCAAGAAGGGCCCTACTGTCTGAGATGAGCAAGAGGCCGGTTATGATAACCCGTGCCCCGGTTTTGCATAAGTATAATTTCATGGCAGCTAAACCTATTCTTACGGCCGGATCTACTTTGAAGCTTTCTCCATCGGTAGTTGTTGGATTTAATGCAGACTTTGACGGAGATCAAATGCGCTTGCATGTTCCAAGCACTCAGGCTGCAGTGTCCGAAGCGTATGAAAGAATGCTGCCTAGCAGAAATCTGTTATCTGCTTCCACGTTCCAAGCTCAGAATTTTATAAAAAACGAGTTTTTATATGGATTATATCTGGCAAGTAAAGCCAAAGCCGATAAGAACAATGCTAAGGTATTTCGGACTAAAAATGATGCGATCGTGGCATTTAATAGAGGGGAACTCAGTGCTTCTGACTCTATAAAAATATTGGAGAAACAATGAGTCATCTTTACTCACATATAAAAAAATCTAAAGTAAATTTAATAAAAAATCATCTCGGCGATGGCCTCATTAGATATGCGCCTATTTTAGTAGGTAAATCCGCTGCGGTACTTTCAGCCACTCCGGCACTGGACAATAGGAACAAGATCATAGGAGGTTTACTGGGGGCTCTCGCAGGAGGCGGAATAGGTGCAGGAGTAACCATTCCCTCTGGAGGAGTTGGAGCGCTGCCAGGAAGTATGATAGGTGCACTGATTGGAATGAGCCTTGGTCAAGTCTCAGATGACAGCAGAATACATAAAGAGCTTAAGGATAAAACTTTGCTTGACTACAAGCCAACTGCAGACGAGCTAAAGGCAAAGGGTTTTTCAGAAGATGAAATACACGATCTTCTATATGCTCCAATGTTTGGACAGTTTCAGAAGCAGGCACTTGATGTCTACGATAGGGAGCCCGCTATCCTTAGACCCATTTCTAGCACTATAGGCAAAGTTTTATCCATGCCCGCAATGGATGCCCTTGGCACCGCTCATGAAACTGCCGGTCTTGATAATCCAGATATAAAGGCTTACTTAGACGCTGTTAAAGATCATTCGGCTCTCAAGAATATAGGGGTTTATCTTGGGTCTGAAAGGTTGTTAGATAAACTATATAGAACTTGGAAAAATCCTAGATACGGATTTGGCTCAAAAGTTATGAGTACACTTAACTTTCCAATGAGGGCACTTGAAGCGGCTATGGGTCGTGTAGACCACTACGATCCCAGCTCAGACACCATTTCAGTATTCCACTCTGATCCTGCCATCTTGGCTCACGAATTGGGGCACGCTATGGATTTTTCAACAGCTAAAGACCATAATCTTGCAAATAGGATGTATCAACGAAAAAGCCCCTTGGATCAAGAGTATCTAGCCAGCAACATGGCTATAAACGCCCTTGCAAAGCAGATGTTTAATAAGTCGAAGGACGTGCCTCCAGAGGATCTCAAGAAGCTAAAAGACAATGCCTTAAAACTACGCAGAGCGTATAACACTTATGATGAATATTACCGACAAAAGGGAATACAGCCAGAGATAAGAGAGCTATTAGACTTTAATCCAAATAACAATTTATCTGTATTCATGACCGATCCAAAGTTAGCGCCTAAACTTAAAAAGCTTTTAGAAAAACACAAAAATGTCTAATACACACGATTTACTAAAAAGACAGCTAGGGCGATTCGTGGAGGATCCTATAAGTTCTGCAAGTTCTGTATTAGAGATTCCGGGAAAAGTTTTAGAGAAGGTGACTGATACGGGGGAAAATTCAGAGAATACTCCTCTTAGAGATTATGATGATTTAAAAGCTCAATTCTTTGGACCCACTATATTTAATAAACAAAGACTTTTTGAATTAGGAGATGCCGCTTTATATCAAAGTTCATACATGTTGCCAATTGCTTTAGCTGCAGGGGCATATGGTGGCCCTAAAGGAGCATATGCTGGACTAGTAGCGGGAAAGCTTATTGGAGGACTTCATTATTTAAAAAAAGAAAAAGCACGAGAAGCTGCAGCTAAAAGTAAATTTAATAAAAATGAACGAGAACTTATGAGGCTAATCACTAAAGGTTCTAGGAATTACGGAGCGCTGGGGGCGTTGATAGCAGGGCTGGGAGCAACAGGAGCATCCGCACTATTAAAGCAAGATAGATACGGCCCCTATATTACTCCTGCTTTAGTTGGAGTTGGCGGTGCTTTTACTGGTCAATTTATTGGAAATCTTTTAGGTCAACATTTTGCCAAAATAAATGCAAAAAAACAAAAACGATTTTCTGATATACTGAGTAAATACAATTGAGATCTTTCTAGAAAAGCTTTCTATGTCTAATTTATATAATAATCGAACTAAAAAGGAAAATATGGCAATGAATGCATCTTCAATTAAAATATCATCAAATTTAAATAAACTATGCGTCAAGCAAGCTTTTGCCAGGCAAAAGCTTGCTGATGATGATGATGAGAGAAAGATTTACGATGAAGCCGAAGCTGCAGCCGATAATGTGAGGCGTAAAAAAAGAAAGCAGGAACAAGCAGAAGACGTTCCTGTAGAGGATAGAAAAGTGGATTACGCAGGTCGTGCCCGCAGAGGTGCTCTGTATGGGGGTGGTGCCGGAGCCCTCTTAGGTGCAGTACGCGGCGGCAGAGATTCGATCGGATCGGGCTTACTCGGCGCACTCATCGGTGGCGGCCTTGGCGCCGGCCTTGGCGCAGGAAGCAATACGCTTGCAGGTTATCTAAACGAAGACATCATAACTAGAAGATCCGAACCTAATAGACTTCGAAGAGCTCTGGCGTCGGCTCTAACGGGAGGTGCTGTTGGCGGTCTGACGGGCTTCGGCGCTCTTCTAAAGGCCCACACGCCGGAATCGGCTCGGACATCTCATGCAGGGATTTTATATCCTGGCTTAGGTGCTCTAGCAGGCGCCGGATTGGGCGCTCTTACCGGTGGTGTAATCGAACCTTGGCTAAACAAAGATGTTTATTCACAAAATTATATAAAAGAATAATAATGGAGACTCAACAAATGCAATCATGGGCATCTTCAATTAAAATATCATCAAATTTAAATAAACTATGCGTCAAGCAAGCTTTTGTAGACATTCCGTTTAAAGAACAGCAGCTCCTAGAGGCGCTTACTGTTCCTTACAAGTTTGCACCAGGTCGGCAATTGAAAAGTCAAATAGCAGGAGGTTTAGCCGGTGCGGCTGCAGGCGGTCTTGGAGGAGCTTTAATAGGTGCCCCAATGGGCTCTTTACCGACCGCACTGCCGGCAGCTGCTGTCGGCGGTTTTGGAGGGGCTGCATTAGGTCCTCTGTTTACAGAATCCCTAGCTAAAGCTAGAACGTCTGAAGGTGAAACTCTATCTAAAGATCCAGAGCTAATGAAATTAATAGGGAGCATTAGAAGGGCTCAGGCAATGAAGAGTGTTGGTTACCTTCTTGGAGGAACAGGACTGGGCGCTTTAGCTGGATTACCGTTTGGCGGAGCTGGCGCTATCCCAGGTGCAGCGGGCGGCCTGCTGGTCGGCGCAGTAGCTAACGCACTCACTAAGAGTCGTAAGGCTGAGGAGTTAGCAGGAAGCGACAAGGCCAAGGAGTATAAGCAAAAATTACAAGATCTATTGAATAAACCAATCTAAGTTATTTTTAAATATTAAAGAATAAAACACCCCCTGTTTAAGGGGGTGTTTTATTATCTAAATTAGGCTCCTATATAGGTTAAAATAACATACCCCATCACTTAAATTATTAAGTGATAGAAATAGGAGCAAAATGGATATTTACGCAGAGATAGAAAAGACAGGACCTGCTAAGCAGCAAACTGCCTATACGAACCCTAAGGGATTTACTTTAAGTAACTACAAGATGATGGCCTCGTTTCGCCAAAGGTTTGGATACGCTGTTCCCAGTAGAGAGGCAATACAGGAGATAGCAACATGGTCTAGTGGAAGGAAGATACTAGAACTTGGTGCAGGGCGAGGACTTTGGGCAAAACTCTTACAGGATTTTGGCGCCGATGTTGAAGCGTCAGACCCCAATCCTCCAGATTGTAACTTTTACTTTTCTCAATATGGTGAAAAGGCAACTCCTCATACCTTTACAAAAATTATTAAAATAAATGGTCAAGATCACGCAAAATCGTCTAGACCAAGTGATGTCTTGATGTTAGTATGGCCCGAATATGAAGATTCAACTCCAGAAGACTGGCAACAATCAGCTCTTAAAACCTTTAAAGGCAGTAGACTTGTCTTTGTTGGCGAATCCCAAGCTGGATGTACCGGATCGCCTAGTTTTTGGAAAGAGATCAAATCTAATTGGAAGCAGTTAGATAAATGTGTCCGTATTCCTACCTGGATAGGCATACATGATTACGTAATGTTTTTCTCCAGATAATTTAAAATTGATAAATAGAGCCCACAAATACATTAATAAAATAGATGTAAGCGGGGCCTCAATAAATAAGATTAAGAAATGGCAATTTGTTTTTTCGTAACTATTAACTATGATTCAGAAGATATTGTCAGTGATATGGGTTCTAACTTTCCATGGTTTATCTAATTCCTGTAGCTCAGTTGGATAGAGCAACAGATTTCTAATCTGTGGGTCATTGGTTCGAATCCAATCAGGAATGTGACGGGCAGTGCCTGATATTGGTAAAAGGTCGTGACTTATAATTGCGCTCATGTGGGTTCGATTCCCACCTGCCCTATTACTTACAAAGTAGCTCAGTTGGATAGAGCATCGGATTTCTAATCTGATGGTCGCTGGTTCGAATCCAGCCGGGAGCGTTCAATGCTAAGAAAAATAGAAACTGTAATGGAATGGTGGCTTGACAACACACCTAGATTTGTGCAACCTAGAGTCTTCTGGACTTGCTACTACTATGTCCTTGACAAGGTGTTTTTAAAGACAGGTAAATGATATTGCGCTTGTAGCTCAGCTGGTAGAGCAAGTGACTTTTAATCACTGGGTCCTGGGTTCGATCCCCAGCGAGCGCATTGCCCTGATGGCGGAATGGCATACGCAGCAGACTTAAAATCTGCAACCGTAAAAGGTATGTGGGTTCGAGTCCCACTCAGGGCATATCTTTTAAACACCGGAGGCAATATGAGTAAAAAAGATTTTATTTTGAAGGTAAGAATAGCTAAATCTGAAGCTATAAATTTGAGCCATCTACCTACTTTTCTTGAGATCTTAGAAGAGTCTGATATCCCGTTTTCCACTGAAGTAACAGTTATATTTGGAACCAAAAGTTCGTACAAATTTTTAATACGTTTGGCGAATGGAATAAAAGCAGGATATTACAATACTGCGCTTCCGACGTCTACGATCATAGAATATCACGGGTCGTATTCAAATAATTCATGTTATAGATAGGCAACAATGTTAAAAAGTAAATCCAAAAAATCAACAGTAACTGATACAGACTATGAAACCCAAATTTTGCAAGTAAACAAAGTAAACGCAAAGGTACACGATTTAAATATTGAATCAATGAGGGAGGTCGACAGACTGCAATCTCTAATAGAGGAATATAAGAAAATAACTAAGATGATGTATTATCTTTTGGAATTTAAAAATCGCCAAAAAAACTGCGACAACAAATCAGTTCATAATGCAGAGCATACTGTTTCCGATAAGGATAATGATAGTTTTTGCACTGCTCCGGCCAATAAATTGACTAGAAAGCTGCATGAAGTAATGAAAAAAAAGATAAAGACTTTTTGCTTGGCTATGGAAAAAGGTGAGAAAGAATGAGCCCCAAACCATACAAACCTCATATGAACTCAACGTTCTTTTTTTTAAAGACAATAGGACTGATTTGTCTTACAGTGGCTTTATTAGTCATTGGAATGGCGCTGCCTATATATCTAGTGTGGCAAGGTGAATGGGTTGGGATACTAGGATTGGCACTTTATAGCATTCTTTTATCATTTGGAAAGGTCATTAATAACAGCATATAATGCGTTAAAATAACATATCTCCAAATTATGCATAATTTTCCTAACTATAGGTTTGTTAAAACAGAGAACATAAGACTTCCAAAGGGGTGGTCAAGGATAGGTTGCGAGCTGCTGTATGAGCTACATGATCTCTACAGCGCTAAACTCGTGCCGCATGATCTAATGATTGAAGGCATGCATGAAAGCTACGGTAGGATGGTGGTCGACCACAATCTCTCCAACGTGCTTGTTGTGTCAGACTTGGTGTTTGGCTTCTGCGGCACGGCTTCCAAGACTTGTCAGGACTGCGGGCTATATCCTGCAAGACTGCATATAAGAGATGCGTGGGTAAGGACTCTTTGCCCCACCTGTGCCAGCATGGAGGGGTATACTTTGAAAGTGAATTCCGTAAACTACTTGACAACTTGAGAGACTTGAATAGAATCCGCACATCAGGGACGCCGTGTCCCAGGATACTTCAACACTTCAACAAAGGAAGACAAAATGACCATTGAAATTTGGGCGCTTGCGTTCATGGCGGCAGTAGCAGGAGTATTTGCAGCACTCTACTGGTACTCCATGTCAAAGAAGAAGGAACTGGAACTGACCATTCGTTTTGACCGAGTCGAGCGAGATATCTGGGAGGCTATACGAGAAGTCCGCGGACATGTCGACACGATGGGGGAGCGTTGCAGCCGTAACGCCAACAACTGCTTATAACCAAGTCCCACTGAAAGAGTGCGGGCGTATTACCCAGGCCTGGGGCAGGAAGCGTCTCTTCTTCCCCAGGTCTGTGGTTTTTAATGTTATTTTTGCGATAAATTAAACATCGTAGACTGGGCTAATATAATGCGAAACAAAGAAGAACAAGCACTCGAAACAATAAAACAACTCGC
>Ga0194133_10002717_pt1 | contig 26739 bp, 27 predicted proteins | sample TA2KigOf40mmetaG_FD_155448 | JGI IMG/M metagenome (GOLD analysis project Ga0194133, IMG submission 155448) | Freshwater microbial communities from Lake Tanganyika, Tanzania - TA2015055 Kigoma Offshore 40m | ecosystem: Environmental > Aquatic > Freshwater > Lake | place: Tanzania: Lake... | reverse complement strand
GTGAATGCTATAAATATTTGTAACAATATGTAGCGTTTAATGCTATTTATTTTTACGCTCATAATAGACAAGTTATTATTTGGACCGATTCTAAAATATTTATCGTTAGGTTCTTTAAATATAGATACAAATATTATAATTATAAATAATAGAATAAAATTTATAAAAATACATCGTTTTAATCTGTCATTATTGTTAGCCATTGTAATATATTCTTTGAATTAGTTTTGAAATCTTTTTAATATTTATTTCAATTTTTTTGTAAAAAAATTGAAATAATATTGAAATAATATTGAAATAATTAATGTAATACATTAATTTTATAAGAAAAATAAAATGCCAAAGTGTAACAAGTGCGGAACTATTTATAATGAACCTCAAAGACAAAAATTAATAAATTCAAATGTTTATTGGTGTCCCTTGTGTTCTAATTTTAAAATATTTAATCCATTTCCTGCAACTTGGTTTCAACCAGAACGTGATGTTAATGAAGTCATTAAAAAACAATTAGGAGTATGGGAAACTGGAACACGAGACAATTATTGGAAAAATAAAATGAAGTCAGTATAGAAAATTAAGTAAAACTATTTATAAATTTATAATATAATATATATTTCGTTAAAAACAACTTAAAGACAATATAATATATAAATATGTGTAAGAAAAGTATTACACAAAAGTATTTTATGCTTCGATAGCTCAGTCGGTAGAGCATTTGGCTGTTAACCAAAAGGTCCTAGGTTCGAACCCTGGTCGGAGCGATACATTTTATGTCATTTTTATTTATGAATGACATCAAATCATTTAGATATATATCATCAAATCATTTAGATATATAAAAGAAATATATATTATGTCGGAATTTGATATCAATGAATATATAAATTCTTTACCATCTAATATTGATATATTAGATATTTCAAATAAAAATATTACCTATATTCCTGATATTTCAAGATTTAAAAATTTACGTATATTAAACTGTTGTAACAATAAATTATCAAGTTTACCACCATTAAATGTATCATTACAAGAATTATATTGTTATAATAATAGTATCAAATTATTACCTAAATTGAATGAAAAACTTGTTATATTAAATTGTAATGATAATAATTTAACCATGTTACCAAAATTAAATAAAAACTTAAAGATACTATTATGCGCAGCAAATAACTTGGCATTTTTACCAGATTTAACTGATAATCTATGTGATTTATATTGTAAATATAATCCAATTCAAGATATATTTATTTATCCTAATACAAATTATGTAAATATGTCAAAAACAAAAGATTGTATAAGGAGGCTAAACAACTTTCGGTTTCTATTTTTTTGCCTAAAATTTAAAAATCAATTTCGTAAATGGTTATGGATAAAAATAAGACAGCCAAATATAATCAAATTATATCACCCATCTAATCTAATTGAAAAAATAACAAATGAAGAAGATCTAGATATTATTTTAGATACTTGGTAACACATAAAATAATTATAAACGTTTTTATAATTATTTATTTGAGAAATCGTCTCTCAAATTCATTCCAATAATTTTCTGACATTAACAAATGAATTCGACTGTTTTTGTTACTATCTCCAAAATCAATTCCTGAAGCTGTATTCACATTAAACATTTTGAGCCACCATTCAACACTTTTATTTGTGTATATATAAGGTACCATATGTGTTGTATTCAAAATTTTAATTCCATGTTTTTCAGCATGTTTTAAAAAAAAGTCACGACGATATTTAAGCTTATTATAAATGATTTCATTTCTTGATTTAGAGCGAAAAAAATTATAATATGCTAATCTTGCTATTGTTGCGCTTGAACTACTATAGTTTACAGATATTATTTTTATATATTCTTCTGCATATTTTGCTATTTTATCATCTCTTGTTAACAAAAACCCAAACCTTACACCAGCAATTCCTAACTTACTAAAACTAAAGACTATACTTATATTTTTATTTTTTTTAAATTCTTCATACAATTCTGGATTTACCGTTTTATACGATCCTGTAAATAAATATACATCATAAACTACATCAAATAACATATACTTACTTTTTATATTTTTTGGACTAGATAAAGCTCCTAATGGGTTACTTGGAGAAGCAATTACTGTTAAATCTGATTTTATATTATTATTTACCCATTCAACATTCTTTGATATATAAGTTGCTAACTTATGAGGATAATAAAATATATCAAGGTTTGTATTTACAGTTACTGATTTATTTTCTTTTTTTTGTAAGGCATAATAATACGCAGGTATCATCATTGATGCTGCTGATCCAAAAACAATTTTTGTATCAGACGGTAATTCCATATTCAAATAATCTTTATAATAGTCATGTACCATTTTTACATTTAAATAATTTGTATATTTTGTATCATATGACAGACCACCATTTTCTCTTGGTTTGTCACTTGTTAACGTAACTTTTAACGGTGCTAACATATCTTCCGTTAAAAATGGATCCCCTATGTTACTCATAATAGTTTCTTTTTTAGAAATATTTTTTTCTAATTTACTACTTATATGACTATTTTTTCTAGTATATATTTTACTTTTATTGTTACGTATAGTTTTTTGTCTTCTATCCATTATATATTATATATATTATTTTATATATACTATATTACTTCATTATTTGTTCTCCAGCATTTTTTGCTCTAGGTACGTCATTACCTAAATGCTGTGGCATTGGACCCCAAATATTCAACGTATTATTTGTTAATGGTACTTTCCAAAATGATATCCAATTAGGATCAGCATTATCAAGTGGTTCTACTATACCATTTCTAGAATCAGGAGCTAACGCAAGAACAAAGTATTTTGCCAAAATAAATTTAGATTCAAAAATCTGATCTGCGCTCATTCTAGAAAACCATTCATAGTGTCTTCGTTTTAATATACTTTCAGATGGTATCCATATTCCATACATTTTTCCATAAAAGTTGATATAATCTTGACTTAAAAGATTATCAACTGTTACAACTTCTTCATCCAATGTTTTTGTTCCAATATTTGTTCCAGATATCAGATTTATTTTGCCTTGTCTGTTTCGAGTATTTGTCCAACGATCAAAATCACCCAAAAATGTTGCCTGACTTGTAAAATCTGTTGAGATAATGCGTTCCATAAAGTCTATTAATTGCTTCATTGTATTGTTATCTTTTTTAGATCCCATAAAATTCATGCTTGGATAGAAGTATTTGTTAGTTGATGTAATATTTGTATCATAATTTTCACAAACAAACATTTTATCATGTTTTGTTCCATTCTCCCATAACTCAATTAAATCTCTAAAACATAAAAAAGATACAGGAACATTTAGGCCACCGTAGTTGTAGAGCAATTTTGTTAGACCTAGTTGCCTAACGTATCCCTTAATGGGATCAGCTAAGTGTCCCAAATTAATATTCCATCCAGGAATTAGATTTGTAAAGCTATTGTCATCTATCAAACAAATTGTAAATGACTGATCGCAACATTTAATAATAGATTTTACAGTTAAATATAAATATGGTTGATTTAATTCATATGATGATCTAGAACCAAAATTTATCCAATCTCTTGAATTATATTCATACGGTATATGTATCCACAATATTGGCTTTTTGCTTTTTGCTAAAGACGACTCGGTTAGTAAATACTTTCTCAGTTCACTATAGTCATTAAATCCACTTATTGCTGAATTCTTCTCTAAATATTTTTGATATAGTATTCCTAGTGTGATAACTACAATAATTATCAATATATAATTTAATACTAACATATATACTATTTCAACATTTTATTTCCACATTTTCATATTTTTGAAAAAAAATCGAATTTTATTTTATTTTATTTTTATTATGTAAATTATAAATATTGTATAAGTTATAAATATTGAAAATGTATGAAAATATTCATCCTAGTTGGTATCCATTATTTTCTGAATATGACTTTGATTTAGACGAAATTTATAATCCAAATTTAATTGTATATCCACCTAGAAATCTTGTATTCAGAGTGTTTGAAATGGATGTTCAAGACATATCGATTGTTTTACTAGGTCAAGATCCTTACCATGGTCCAAATCAGGCTCATGGACTAAGCTTTTCAGTTCCAACAGGAGAAAAAATACCTCCATCCTTACAAAATATATTTAAGGAACTGCTTCTTGAGTTTCCAGAAAGAAATTATTTATTTAATAATGGTAATTTGGAACGTTGGTTTTATGAAGAAAAAATATTTCTACTCAATTCATCGCTTACTGTTCAAAAGAGTACAGCAGGTTCTGACTTAAAAATTTGGGAAGATTTCACAAATAAAGTTATTGAATTTATTAGTGAACATAATGATAAATGCGTGTTCTTATTACTTGGAAATTATGCGAAAGCTAAAAATATATTTATAAAAAATAAAAACAAAATTGTTACTGAAGTTCATCCATCGCCATTAGCAAGAGGATTTATAGGTTCAAATGTATTCAAACGTGTTGAAACTATATTAGGTCATAAAATAAATTGGTCTACATAAAACAAAATTCAAATCAATTAAAATCCTGTTAGCCTCTTAATATCGCCCCAAAATGACTGTTGTTTTTCTTTAGCTTTTTCAGCTTCCATAGCATATTTGTAGGCTAACGCAGCTGAATGTTTATTAGCTTCTTGATTATTATTATATAATATTCTTTGGGCTTCTGTCTCAGAAATTGGACTAACATCCAAATTATCTCTTACACTTTTATATTCATTCATATTACGATATTTTGGCATTTTTTCATAATCTTCTTGAGTAACAGGAATTAACGTTTCTGTATAAGCTTGTCGTAAGTCAGTATATTGTTCTGTTGAAAAATTGTTTGTATCCCCAAGTGAATATCCACCAATTGATGAATTTGATACTGAATCTGTAATTCCTTTATATACTACAACATCTTGTAATTGCCTTTTTTGTTTCTCGAAAATTTCATTCATATTCGATTTAGTAACATTTTCACCTACGTTTATTAATCCTTCATCTGATTTTAACCATTCTTGATATCCGTTAGCATTAGGATCTTCTAATCTGTGTTTTTCAAAAGCATCATTAAACCACTTATTAAAATTTCCACCATCTTTAAATTCTGGTTTCTTAAACATATTATTCAATATTTCTCTATTTCCGTCTTCAAAAAAATCTTCATCGACGTATTTTTTGTTAGCATAAGATTTATTTTGAAAATCATAAACTGACTTCAACTTTTTATAAGCACTTGAAAAAAATAAAAAAAACTTTGGATCTAATCTAGACTTGTCAGGATGCATTTTTAAAACAACTTGTTTTGCTTGTTTCATTGTTAGTTCATCTAAATCATCCTGTATATTAAATAATTTGTATAAATCATTTAGAGAATAATTATTTAAATCTAAATCAAGTTGACTTAGAGTTGTATTGTGAAAACTAACTGGTTTTTTTAATTGCGATTGTTTATTAGATATTTCTTGACTATTAACAGAATATTCACTTTTCGTTTCGTGTATTTTAATTCCAGCCTTTGGACATGGTCTAGATTTACCTATATATCTATTATTATACATTGTTACTATATATAGATTATTTTAATTTTAAATTGATATAATTTTATTATTTTATAATTGATATAAAATAATTATTGTATATATAATATATTTTAGAAAAATGTCTATTGATAGCGTATCGCAATATACATCTTTATCGCCTATCGGATCAAATGATTATGAATGTTGTAAACAATTTGAATTATGGTGTTTTCATAATAGCTCAATTGGAATAAATAGAGAGTTTGGATTAAATACATGGTGTAAATATTTAGATTGCTGTTCAACATGTCTTGAAATAAAATGTAACAATTGTTGTAGCCAATTCGTTGTTGAATTATGTAAAAATACTACTAACAACGAAGATGAATGTATTATTTTATGTTGTTGTGTTTCATATATACTTATGTAGTTGTAAAATAAAATGAAAATGAATTTATGTATACTGATAGTTGTTAGTTCTACTAACATGATATAAATGTTGCCCACATCTTTTAAAAAATTTGTCTAATTCAACTGGATCAGAACCTGTAACAGAATCGTCAGGAATATAATTTGTATTACCTTTTTTATAACAAAGCATAACTGGTATACCGTTTACCATTTTTTTACTTTTCAAAAAAGAATATAAATCATCTGACTCGTCTACATTAATATCACAACAAATAACATTGTCGGGAGATGTGGCAAAAAAAGAATCAACCACAGGTTTTATAGTCTTACAAGGTCTACACCAGTCAGCACCCAATTTAATAATAATTAGACCAGGGTTTTTTTCAAGAAGTTTTAAAAAATGATGACGAGTTTGAAAATACGTAACTACAGGTTTATTAGACATATTACTTATTTATAGATAATTTAGAGATTAAAAACAAATATTTTTATACGAATTTATACAAATATTTATTTATTAGTATATTATATGAATAAATACATTACTGAATTAATTAATAAAATATCAACACAAGGTAAACAAGTAATTCATTTAGAAAATATTGATCTTTTATGGAATTTACCAAATGAATGTATTCAAACAAAATTGGTATTAAATCAATTATTAGCCAAACAAATGTTAGTCCCTATGATTTCAAACATGGATAACTTGGTAGGTGAATATTCCCTTAATTCAACAACTAAAAATACATTAAATGAAATAAATAATCAATTACTCTACTTATCTAATATGTCACAAAAATTCATTATCCAGGAATTCACAATAAACTCTATTACACATAGTCTATTTGATGATTTAATAGATGAATTACCAGTTGAAAAAAATATTACATCAAATGATCAATTAATGGATTTCGTAAATAATTATATTCAGTCGAAAAAAACAATGTCTCAATCTGGAGGGCTAAAAGGTAACATATCAATGAATTTTTTTTTAGGATTACTAATAATTTTTGTATTATGTTCTATATCATCTCCTGAATTAATTATCGATCAAACTCGTCTAAATTCTCAAGTGTTTCCATTAATAACATCAACAAATGAAATAATGCCCTACAACAAAGAAATATTAAATATTACTGATAAAGATATCATTTTATCTATTGATAATTTGAATTACCAAACAACTTCTGACATTGACTTAAATAAAGTAGTTCAAGTATATAACGAAGATTTAGAGAAAAATAAAACAAGCATTCTAGCACCATTTTATAGCATATTTAAAAAATATGTTACTGCTCAAGATATGTTAGTTCAAATTGTGAATGACTTTAATTCTCGTTCAATATCATTTTCAAGACAGTGTGAAACAAATTGCTTACGTATGGTAAAAGAAGCTTATGATAAAAAAGTGTTTGTAAATTTTAAGTCACTAGATAATATTGAGACAACTATTGAAAAAATAAATTCAATAAGGCAAATAGAATCTCAAAGAATTGAAGATCAAAAGAAGACGATTTGGGAATCGGCTACAAATGTGTTAGCTAGTGGTGTTCAAGCTGTATTTCAACCCGAAACAATTGCGCAGCCAATTTTTTTAGGTGCGGATTTAGCTGTAACTGGACTACAAGGCATTATGAATATATTGAGTTTTAATGAAAAAGAGGTTGTTAAACAAATTATAGTTGAACAAAGTATAAAAAATACATATCAATTATCTGCCGAAGATAGACGTGTTTTAAATGAAAGAATTTTTACTTTTTCTAAATTATATTGTGTAAATTCGTTTAATTTACAGTTAAATTTAAATATTCAGAATAATACTTTAAGCGCAGTTGGGGATAAAGTTGACTATCAAATGATGCTAAATTTAATTCAAATAATCGAAGCAAATATTGCCTCTAAAATGGACGAAATAAAACTCTCTGAAGATGATGACAAGTCTAAACAAGTAGCATTATATATTCTACAGTCTATTAAAGAAAGATTTGATATTTTAAGAACAATTATACAAGAATTGGATAGTATTGTTAGTTATTCGTTAAGAGCATCACTAAATAAACAAATTCAATATCCTACAGTTAGAAGCGTTGAAAATATGGATAAGTATTTTAAAGATCAATTAGATTATTTAACGACACTATTGAATTCTCTGGAAAAATTATTTCCTATTCAAGAAAAACAAAAAGAACAATCTCAAATTATTCTACAAGAAAACTTGAGATTACAACAAATTGAGAATAATATTACTATTGGTGAGCAGAAGGCTTTAAATTTACAAAGACAATTTGAAGCAAATATTACACTAACAAATTGGCAGTCTGAGTTGACTGCGTTTAAAACTGTTATGAAAGGATATACAGAATTTATTTCAGGAAAATTCCAAGAATATTCTGGTTTAACAGAAACATTTTCACAAGAAATCGCAAAAATAGCTACATCACCTATTTTAGGAGCATTTAAAGGTTTAACTGATCAATTTGGGGATATGGTATTCTATTTATTATTGTCAAAATCGGGAATAACTATTTTAGTACTTTTGTTAGTTTGCCTGTTCTTCTATTGTGCTTTTTCATTCGGAACAATGTCTATAATAAATTGGATGGGTAAACCTTTTGTTTTTATATTTTGGAATGGATTTATATTCATTTATGGGCTAGTGAAGACAACAGCAGGTTACATATTATATCCAGTAACTATATTTTATACATATACTCCTGAACAAAATGTAACAAAAGATTTTCCTAGAATTCTATCAGAAGATGAAAATACAGCTATTTCTGGGCTATTAGAACTAAAAGATAGAACTGGAGGGTATTCAACTAGAAAAAAGTTGAATAAAAAACGAGGGAAAAAAACTAATAAAATGGTTAAAAAACATAGAAATAAAAAAATTACGAGAAAAAACAAAAAAAAGAAACAAACTAGAAAATAATTTTTAATTATCAAGAAAAAACGTCTTATCTATGATTGTTTTTTTAGCGACATTACTTATTATTTTTTCATGATTATTGTCACTTTCTTCTTTAGACCCACCTGACATAGAATTAGATACTATTTTAAGGTAAAGATCGTTTTTTCGAGACTCTGGTTCTGTACAATCTGGATGTAATTTTTGCCACTCTGATATATTACATAAATTTTTATGAGCAACTTTTTTGATTGCATTTGTCATTAAAGGTTTCTCTTTGTCTTCTTTATTCCAAATATCATTTTCTTTGATATAAAGAACCTCTCTTTTACCATCGGAACATTGTATTGGTTTATCCTCTGTTTTTACATCATTTAGTCTAGTAGTAACTATACGTGATATACCTTTTACGTAACCCTCTCTTCCTGTTAATTCTAGTTCTTCTAATGTTGGTTTAATTGTATCAATAAACTCACTCAAATTCATTGCGTTCTTACATGTCTCATTAAGATAAATTTGTAAATTAAATGTGTTGTTAATGTTATTCGTATTATTGCTATTATTTGTGTTAGTGTTATTTGTAGTGTTATTTATACCATTCTTTACAATTTCTTTTATTATTGTTTGCCATTCATTTGTATTGTTCATTATAAATTTCATAAATTCACTTGAAGTACATTTGTCTTCATTATCTGTATCAAAATGTATATCAGATACGTTATTTACTATTTTACAATGTCTTTTATGTCGCCATAGTCCTGATCGACTTTCGTAGATTTTTCCGCAATAACAAAAAAGTTTATTATAATTATAATTATTATTTATGTTGCCGTTTTTGCTTATATTATTATCGTGTAAAAAATTTGATGTTATTATTTTAGTATTAAAGCATTTTAGGTTTGGTACATCTGGACTAGGAGTTTCTGAATTTTGGACATTATTTTTTTTGTTGCTTATGTTGCTTATGTGTTTTTTGCTCTGACAATGAATTTGGAAACGTTGTTTTACACAGCATTTATAGTCACAAATATCACAGTAAAAAAAGGGGATATTATTTATTAATTTTTTTGTTGCCATTGTTGCTAAAATAATTATAGAAAAAAATTTCACAAAAAAAACAAAAAAAAAATATCGTAACAAATTTTTTATACATTTTTTTGGATTTCGCATCATTATGATAAGAAAGTCATTTTTTTACCCTGTTTTTCAAAACTTTTTTTGGGAAATCGATTTTGGACATTTTTGGAATTTTAAAAAATGTCCATTTTTCGATTCCCTTTTTACTTTTTGGAAAAATATTCATTAATCCCTTAAAAATTATAATTTACATCATAAAAATATTTTCATTTAATATTTTATTATCATTATTACTAACAAAATATTTTATATTTATTAAAAATATTTTAATTTTTTAGAAAAGGGTCATTGTGTATTTGTAAGAGAGCTGTAGTTTTACAATTTGTTAAATTATTGTATATATTTTAATTTTTTATGAATAATATATTCAATGTCTGATATTTCAATATGAGGCATATCTACGTGCGATTCCCAGAAATAACTACAATATGCCCAAATAAAATCAAAATTTTCTTTAAACCAGTCATACTTTAATAATTCGTAATATATAGGAGTTGGTAACAAGTTTAGGCTGGAACGTGGTAAAACATAACATAGTTGTACCAGTTGTGAGACTGGTTTAGGAGTAACAATAGGCATAAAAGTTGTATCAAAAACAGGAATATATTTTATTAAATCATTTAAGAGAGGAGGATAATGATAATTATATTTCCAGCGCCAGTTAGGACATTCTTGACTATAATATTTTAATGTCCACTCTAATCCTTCCAAATAATTTATACAAATCTTTTTAATTTGTTCACCATTAATATCACAATTAATATCCAATAAAGCTCTATTATATCTAACTTGCCAGTATGATTTAAAAGGATTAATATATTTTTCAATATCCCTCTCATACTGAGGTAGGGTTTCAAATTTAGCATATTTTTCATCTTCAGTTGTTTCAGGTACTCCCCTTTTTTCTTTAGCATCTCGTTGTTTATGCTCTTTCTGAAAGAACGCTTCTTCTTGAGACGCAAGATGCTCTACAAATTTTCTAAAAATATTCCAATTAATTTTTAATCCATTAGTAATATATTCGTTTTGTTTCACAGTATCTTTGTAAGAATTCATTAATTTATGTATACCTCCAGTTCGGATATTAATTGCTGGAAAATGTGGCATAAAATCATTACCTAATAGAAAACACATAAAAATATAATCATGTAGCTTATCATTAGAACCCATTATTTGCCCAAGAGATTTAGAAAATTCTGGTATATCTATAAAATAGTTTTCATTTGGTTCCAAATCACTATTAATTGATTTAATAAATTGTGGAGTTTCTCTAAACAAAAATAAATTAGGGCATAAATGAAGATGATTAATGGCCAACATAATTAAATCCGCATCTAATCCATATATTACAGTTGTTTCATTAAAATGATAATTATTTTTTCGCATATATTCAAAAATTTTATGTTCACCTTCTCCATATTCATCTGACCCAGAAAATATATATTTTAAAGTATTATTTTTTTTAATATTCTTTTTATTAAAATGTGAAGAAATACTATTATTTAATTCACTCATAAATTTAGTACCAGGAGTAATAGACGCTGTATTCCAAGGATCATCTTTTGTCTTGTTATAAATTTGTTTGTGTATACGGTTTTGATACCATGATTTATATCTACGAATACGTTGTTGTTCTAATTTAGCTACAGGGGCAACACCATCAAACGCTATAAGAACTGTATTTTTAGGATCTATTATCGAAACATATTCTTCTATTTTAGAAATAACTTGTTTAATTATATGTGATGTTACACGATCGTTTAATGTTTCAAAATCTATGTTATGATATACATCATATATAATTGAATTTGAGTCTAGATAAAAATTATTTATATGTAAATTTGTATAATTTAATTTTTTTAATATATGTGGATAATCTCTTATAATTTGAGAAAAATAACTAGGAATACCCATTTATAAATTTGTCTTAATATATAATACAATATCTTTTTATGTTAGTTTTATAAATGATTTATACCCATATAAGTAAATGGTTTTGAGAAACATTCAATTACATGGGTATTTATCAAACATTAATATTTTAGTAAAATCTACAATAATATTATAATTAAATATAATAAGAAATGGCATCAAAAAAAGAGATAAATTCCAACAAAATAAATATAATTAAAAAAAAAATAGTTTTTTTCCAAGATGTTATACAAAAAACGTTTAACCATATACAATATAATAAACTAATCGATATTGTTGGATTTATTGACATAAAAAATTGTATTCATAGTCTAGATAAAATTAATAGTTTAATAAAAACCATAAGTAAATATATTGAAGGAAATAATAATGATATAGATATTGAACTTACTATTAATAATTTACAAAAAATAAATAACGAATTATCGTCTCTTTTTAAATTATACGGTACCTATAGCTTCGAAGATTTTTTATGGATATGTTCTGGAAATAATTGTATTTCAAATTATGCTATCACTGAATTAGAAAAAAGTAAATATGATTTACTTAAAAAATATTTTCATCCAACCAGTTATAAAATTCTAAATCAAATAGATAATCAAACAATTGAAACGCAGTCAAAAGATAATATTACAGATACTAACAAAAAAAATAAGGATAAAAAACATACACATTCAACATTAAATGAACAATCGAAAAATTTAGATTGTTGCGATATTGAACTTAAAAAGAAAAATTTTTATTTACGTGTATATGGTATAGATATAATTATACATAATAGTCAACATAAAAAAAGTTTAATTATTAGTGGAATGTTAGAAGACATTCCGTTAAATTTGATTTCTAACAAATTTGTTGATAACAAAAAAAGTATTATATTATCATCTATTCCAGATTCATGTATATTTCAAATGGAAACATTTGAACGATATATAAATTCATTAACATTAAAAGATTACATCATATATGAACATCAAGACATATTTTCTCGATATGCTGGTTTTGTTAGTTATATTAAAAATCTAAAATTAAAATCTCTTGAACAAAATGTAAAAGATTTTCTAAACTACGATCTATATAATAAACGCAATATGATTATAAAATTGCTTTATAAATCAGATCAACCAGATAATTTATATATGGCATATTTGTTATATGACTTATTAACTAATGATATTAATGGAAAAATAGATACAAGTGAACAAATACAGATATTTAATAGTTTTCCGTTTGAGATTAAGCAATATTTTACTGATGCTATAAACAAGACAAAACAATATACTAATGATATAACAAATTTTGACTTACAAAAAATACCGTTAGAGCAACAGATTTGTTTATTAAAGACAAATGATAGTGTAAAGGAAAAAGCTATGCAGAAGTTAAAAGAGGTAAAGGCAAAGTCAGAAGATTCAGGATCAAAAGCAAGGCAATATCTTGATGGACTATTAAAAATACCATTTGGTGTTTATAAAAAGGAACCTATTTTATCTATTATGGAAGAAATTAGAGAATTATATAGTACATTTCAAAAATCATTAAATAAGTCTGAACATATTACAAATACAGACACAGACAAACTAACAAATTTAGAAATGCTTCATAATATTCGAAATTTTAAAAACATTTCAAAATTATCGAGTGATGACATTTTACACATACATAAAATTATAGAGTCATACGACAATAAAAAACTTAGAATATTATGCTTAAAAATAAATGAAGAATATACAAAAAATAACAATAAAGAGTTTATTTCGCTAAATCTAACTAACAAACCAAAAAAATCATTATTAAATCATATATCCATATTTATCGAAAAGTTTAAAAATAATCCGAATGTAATTAAAGAAACATTAAATATTGAAGTCAATGTTAACTATTCTAAAGATAATTCTGATATAAAGGAAATTGAAATTAAGTATAATGAAATAAATAAATACATGAAAGAAGTTAAGCAATGTTTAGATAAATCGATATATGGTCATAATAAGGCAAAAAAACAAATAGAACGAATTATTGGACAATGGATAAATGGAAAACAAGATGGATATTGTTTTGGATTTGAAGGACCAGCTGGTGTTGGAAAAACTACACTAGCTAAAAAAGGTTTATCAGAATGTCTTAAAGATGAAAACGGAATAAGTAGACCTTTTGCGATGATACAAATGGGAGGTGATTCAAATGGTTCAAGTCTACATGGTCACAATTATACATATGTTGGATCTACATGGGGATCAATTGTACAAATTTTGATAGATAAAAAGTGTATGAACCCAATTATTTTTATTGATGAAATAGATAAAATATCAAAAACAGAGCACGGAAAGGAAATAGTTGGGATACTAATACATTTGTTAGATCCAGCTCAAAATGATTGTTTCCAAGATAAATATTTTTCTGGAATAGATTTGGATTTATCTAAAGCTCTTTTCATTTTATCTTATAATGATGTTGACGCAATTGATAAAATTCTTTTAGATCGTATCCATCGAATAAAGTTTAACAATCTAACATTAGAGGAAAAATTAGTAATCTGTAAAACTCATATATTACCTGAGGTTTTTATTAAGATGGGATTAGTTGATGTTATTAATATTAACGAAGAAGTTTTATCGTTTATAATTGATGAATATACATATGAACCAGGCGTTAGAAAACTAAAAGAGATTTTATTTGAAATTGTTGGTGAAATTAATTTATCAATTTTAAAAGATTTTGATACTGAGTATTCTTTACCAATTCATATTACAATTGATGATATTAAAAATAAATATTTCAAAGATAAACCTCAAATAAAAACCAAAAAAATTCATAATGAAGAGAAAATAGGTATTATAAATGGTCTTTGGGCAAATTCTCAGGGAAAAGGTGGTGTAATACCAGTTCAATGTAATTGGAGACCTAGCGATAAATTTTTAAATTTATTTTTAACTGGACTACAGGGAGATGTTATGAAGGAATCCATGAATGTTGCTTTAACATTAGCTTGGAATTTAACTCCAGAATACATTAAAGGAGAACTTATAAAAAAACATTCTTCTAATGGAATACATATACACTGCCCTGAAGGAGCTACACCAAAAGATGGTCCTAGCGCAGGAACAGCTATTACAACAACCTTATGGAGCTTATTAAACAATAAACCAATACGTTATAATATAGCTATTACTGGAGAAATTACATTAGACGGAGAAGTAACGGAAATAGGTGGTCTTGACTTAAAAATATTGGGAGGAATAAAAGCAGGTGTAACAGAGTTTATTTTTCCTTTAGAAAATAAGAAAGATTACGATATATTTTACGAAAAATATAAAGATGATAAAATAATCAATGGAATTAATTTTAATATGGTTTCTCGAATTGAAGAAGTTTTTAAGATTATATTTGGCTAAAATATTATAGAATAATTATATTTATATATAATAAATGCTACAAAATGAAAACTCAATATCAAGTCTAACAAATTTATTATATTCTCTCTCATTTTATGCTCCACTAATTGTAACAGTAAGCATACTCGTTTTTTCAATATTTAGCTCTAGTTTAGAAAAAGCTGGTGTATATCTTTTATGGATATTTGTCATAACGTTTTTAAGAGTTATTGTAATGAAATTAGTTCAAATGTCTCAGAAACAAGTAGTTATGCCAATTCCATCAATATGTTTAACGGGCGTAACAGAATTATTTGTTCCTCAAGATATTACTTATAGCACTTATATTTTATGTTTTACAATGTTTTATTTGATTATGCCAATGATAATGGTCTCAAGTCAAAGTCATACTGATACTATGAATTATATAGTAATGGCATTTTTTATAGCTTACATATTATTTGATCTTTTTGTCAAAAAATCTTTAAGTTGTATACCAGGGTTGTTTACAACAAACGTTATTGGAGATATAATTTCTGGTTGTGGATTAGGAGCATTAATAGCAGGACCATTAATGTTCGGAACAAGTTTACGTTCAAAATTATTTATTAATGAACTAAATTCTAACAAAGAAGTATGTTCAATGCCATCAAAACAACAATTTCGCTGTTCTGTATATAAAAATGGAGAATTAGTTGGTTCATCGATAAACTAATATTTTTACAAATATTTTTATTATAAATTAAAATGTCTTATGTTATTCATAAGCCATTTTCTCAAATTTTGAAGCATTAAATTTCTGTGAAATGATTCATTTATTAAATTCATATTCCCCTTTGTATTAAAATTTTTCGAAAACCCATTAAAAGTTTCTATAAGATTTTTATGTTTGTATAATGATAAATTCTCATGTTTAAATAGGCTCTGACCTCTTCTTCTATTTACAATATTATGAAAAGTATAAAGTAAATTGATTAGATCTTGTTTAGATCTAATATTACCAATCTGAATTCTTGACCAAAACTCTTTTGCGTGCATAGTACAATCTGGACAAGGTAAATGATAGCATACGTTTTTAATTTGTAATAATAGTGATTGACCTATTATGCTAAAGCTATCATCTCTAACCTTTTCTGAAATTGTATGGAAAAAAATCCATGTTGGTGGACCCCATTGACTAGGTGACATATTTAAACTAAATATATAAAATAAATTTAAAGATAATCCTTAATTTTACTATAATGCTATTAAGTGAACAAAGTAAAAATTTTAACGAAGATTTGAAAAAATTATTAGAAGAAGATAATGATAATGATATAGAACAATGTTTAATAACAGGTGAATCATTAAATCAAGAGTTTATCAAATAGAATGTGGTCATAAATACAACTATGTTCCCCTTTTTAAAGAGATTATTAATCAAAAATTTAAAGTGAAAAGTTATGATGTACAAACCTCTAACGAAAAATCATTAATGATGAAACAAAAGGTAAATTATTTTATTCGTTGTCCGTATTGTAGAAGTAGCCAGACAAATTTACTGCCATATTATTCTGAATATGGATTATCAAAAATTTATGGTGTAAATAGCAACAATCAAAAAGATACATATAAACAAACGAATTTTTCAAACAGCAATAATGTTATCATTAAGTACGATAAAATATTTACATTTGGTTACCAATGTTATCATATACATAAAACAAAAGTTGGAGAACATATTTGTAATAATAGTTATGTCACAAATCTTACAGGTACGGATAAAAATTATTGTTTTTCGCATTACAATTCTTACTATAAAGCTCATATCAAAGAAATTAATAAGAAAAAGAAAGATGAAGAAAAACAGAAACAAATAGAAGAAAAACAGAAACAAATAGAAGAAAAACAGAAATTAATAGATGAAAAAAAGAAACTAAAAGAGGAAAAACAAAAATTAATAGAAGAAAAAAAGAAACTAAAAGAGGAAAAAAAGAATTCAGCAGAGGAAAAACAGAAATTATCAGAAGAAAAAAAAGAAAGCAAAGGAAAAGTAAAACAAGGATCGAATATATGTAAAGCTATTTTGAAGTCAGGTATAAACAAGGGAAAACAATGTGGATTACATACAATGGGAGAATTTTGTGGAAAACATAAAAGTAAAGACTAAAATATAGTTTATTTGTGTAAATATAATTTGAGAATATCAATTAGCAAATTTGTTCTTATCTCAAGTAATTGAATTAAACCGTTTAATTCATCTATTTCCTCTTTCAATTGTATTGATGTAAAATGACGTTTAATAGATGTATTATAGTATTCTATCTTTTTTTTAACTTTTTCAAATAAATCTGTTATCTGAAAAATTACTCTAGATGTTGATATAATTGATAATTTAATGGGTTCAGCAATATTAAAACTTAGGTCGTTTTTAGGAACAACAAGATAGTCTTCATATTCTAAAAATGATGTGTTAATTTGCTGAGAATGTATTGTATCCATAATATATTTATCATTGTTACAAAATTTGGTAATAACATCATTAATCAATGACTTTATTATTAATAATTTGTTCAAAAGATCATTATTGGTAACATGTTTTTCAAATACAATAGTATCACTATATGAATGTTCTGATACAAATTTAATCACATTTTGTGATGAGGTAATAGATGTAGATAAATTAGCTATAGAATAAAATAATAAATTACAAGTAAGTATAGGTAAACTAGTATAATAATATATTTCTAAAAAGCTCATATTTACAATATATTATAAATAATATTTTAATATAATTTAAAATATTATTACTATAATAATAAAATGAATAGACAAGAGGAAGAGGAAGAAAAAGATAAAAAAATACCATCAACAAAAGAAGAATTGATATCGAAAATAAAAGAATGGATTAAGATAGATAATGAACTAACAAAATTAAAATCCGAAGTAAAACAGAGAACTATCAAAAAAAAGCAAATAACTGAGAATTTAGTAAAAGTAATGAAAAACAATGCGATTGATTGTTTTGATATTAATGGTGGAGCATTAATTTATAAACAGAAAAAAACAAAAAAACCTATTTCTGGAAAGTTCCTTTTGTCTCAATTAGAAAAATATTATTCTGAACAGCCAGAAATGGCAAATACATTAGCGAAACATTTACTAGACAATAGAGAAGAAATAGTTAAAGAAGAAATAAAGAGAAAAATAAATAAAATTCAACTACCCGAAATAAATACAGATAAATAAATATAAATGATTTAGAGTTAATCTTGTAAATAATTTATAATGAATTTTCTGAGATTAAAATCATGTGTCATAAATATAAAAAATATAAATAAAATTGATATAAAACCAAACATGTTTATTGTCAATTTTGATAACAATAATAATATAAATATAGAATTTACTAGAGATATAACTTCTGTACAACGAAAAATAGATACAATGGAAATATATAAAGAAACAAATCCTTATGATTATTTTATAATTGATAATTTTATACGAGATATCGAAGAAAAAAGTAATATGAAATATAGAACAAAAGAAAAAAAGGTTTCTGAATGGTTAGTTGATATATAAATAAATAAAAAATAGATATAAAAACTATTTAATAAATAAGTTTATATACATGATTTCTTATAATCAAATACAAGGATACAATAAAAATAATGAAAACTTGAAGATAGGACAAACAATAAATATTCTATGTTTTAGTGTATGTAGAGAAACAGAATACCCTTTTGTACAATATATGCTTGAGCAATCATCCATTAATGTATTATCAGGACCATTTCTTACACTCCCAAAAATAACAATTAATACTAATAATCCTTTACATGAAATTTGTGAAAGGATTAAATACAATTTAATGCAAATAAATTGTGATGGAAACTTGATTGATGAAACAATGGTGAAAGGAACTATAAGACAAGGAACATCAATATATACATTTGTAGATATAACAGGTATCGATATTTCTTGTCTACATATGTCTTTATTATCTATTGCTTGGTTTGTACTACCAAGTGAGATAATTTCAGTTGGAACAGTTTGTAATATACCAATTGACAATGATGTTACAGATTTTTTTCAGAAAAATTTAGAGTTATCTGTATTACAATCTGATGAAGGAAATTTATATAATATACCTGATGCTCTGTATACGGGAGATACCATTAAAAAGGTTGAATTTAAATCTATATTTGGTCAAGTAGAAGAAACGAGAAATAATGATAAAAATTATTATTTTTTTGATAATTTTAATAGTGCTGTTAAGGAAGGTGGGTGGCTAAAAGAAGGTGGAAATAAAAAACCTTCTCAAAAAATATTAGATGAAATGATTAATTACGGACTAATTGAAACAACAAATTCTTATGGAAAATATATTAATGGTGGAATTAATAGATATGCTGTATTTTGTGATTTAGATATTGACGATGAAGAAATTATTGGTGAACCAAATGTAAAAGTTCAGGATTATGATAAAATAATGCCATTATCCTATCATTACTTGAGTAGTCGTAGTCTTGGAGAAAAATATGATTTTGAAAAAGAATATATTATAATTTGAATAAATTTTATATAATTTTATATTTACAAATTATATGAATTGGAACTCATTTATTACAATATTTGGACTATTTATTATATTACTATATGGCGCAACAAAAATATTGGAATTTTATGGAATAGGGATAAATGTTTATGGAAACTATATTGCTTTTTATTTTTTCATTATATTGACTTATTTTGTGTTACCCCAAAAATATATAACAACTTAGATACTAACAAGAGGTTGTGAAATAGTTACCGAAGAATGTTTATTTATATTTTCTAATATCTTTGTTAGTGACGCAATATCGATTTTATCCTTTAAATTATCGATAATTTCATCATTTAGTGGTTCTCTATTATTTAAATTAAAAAATGTTTGTTTAAAATTATTTACTATCTCAGTGTTAATTTTTTCTTTTGTCATTTTCATATTATTTCTTTTAACCATGTTTTCTTCACTAAACCATTGATTTCGAGATAATTCTGTTGATAAGAGAGCATCGCATATTTCGGGTTTAATTATTTTAGGAATTCCTTCTTCTAAATCTTTTTCTAAACTATCGAAAGAAGCTTTAAAATTTAATATTATTTTTTCAGGAATTACAGGACTAGTTTCCATTAATCTGTCATATTCTTCCTTGTATATTTTAATCATTTGAATAACATTCATTCTTTCTTCTGGTTTTTTTGATATTTCAGTTTTAATATTTCTATAAAACTTATCCCAAGCGATACTGGCTACTCTATGTGCTTCATTTAGTTGTGTAATTTTCAAAAATTGTTGTATAGTAGTTATAATTCCAGCTAAAATATTAAAACCACCAACAATCATAGTAAAATATCCCTGATAATCTTTTGGTACACGTTCTTGAGCAAAATTAGCTGTTCCAGTTAATGTAGAAATAACAATAACAGGAATAGTATACCATGTATTTAATGTATGATACATACCATGGGATTTCGAATGAAGCCAACGATAACACATTGCTTTATCTGCCCATTCAACTAGTATTTGTTCATGATCAACTGTCCATTCAACATTACTAATTTGTTCATTTTGATCTATATTTTGAGTAGAGGGCATATTTTCCATTATATATATAATTGCGTAAAAAAAAATATTTTATTTTCTATTATTATGGAAGTAAATTTGGAACAACTCAAAAAAAATTTTTCTACAATTAAAGATATTATAAATAAGGTAAATACGATATTTGAGATTTTAAGTTATCAAATAAAAAAATTAAAAGATATACATGGTGAATTTACAAAAAATAATAAACAAAACGTATTTGTTTTTGGACTTGATTCATTTAATTTTCAAAGTAAAATGATTGATTTAGAATATGAAGATATGAAAAGACTTTATCACGCAATAATGAACCGAATGTATTGTGAATATTATAAATTATTAAAATTAATTTCTGATTTTATGAAAGAAACTATACAAGACAAAAAAATAATCGATATAATTAAAATAACAAATCAATTTCCATCGTATAAAGATTTAGAACCATTCAAACCTTATAATTTTGATTTAATTAAAGATATTCATGAAAACATTATTTTACTTATACATGGAATTAATGATTATATATTAAATAAAGAAGTAGAATTAAAAAGTTATCAGAAAAAGCAAGATGATGGTCTCTATATAAACAACTTTGTAAATACATTTAATTATAATTTGATAATTATAAAAGAAAAAGGTTTATTATATATTTCTTATATTCAGTTTTTTCATTCTATGCATTCAAAATATCTTCATAGATTTTCTATGAAAATGAATTTATTTTATAGTCAGTTGAAGCATGATATTAAGATGGATGAGAGTAACACTAATAAGGAAAAGGGTGATAAAGAAATGATTGAGTCGTTAAATAACGAAAAAGTTGATAAGGAAACATTAAAGGAAATTAAAAAGGTAATTGAATATTCAGATAGTAGTTCTTTAGCCAATAAATCTTCAGATACTGATAACTCTAATAATAAAAAAAATGTTATGAATAAAGTTATGTCAAATAATTCATTTGATGAAACACATAATGAACCAAAACGTGATATCAAAAATATATTTAAAAAAAATGTAAAAAAAGTAATGAATGGATTAAAATTTTTAAATAAACAACCTAGTTCTAATACTAATCTAAATGTTTATACTAACAACATAGATACAGAAGTAAATAGTAAAATTATTGAAGATAATAACTTTAATAAAGATAATAACTTTAATAAAGATAATAACTTTAATAAAGATAGCGTATTTATGAAAATATCAGATAATCCAAAACTAAGTGAAAGTATGAAATACAATACATTTTTTGTAGAATCTGTATTTGATGAGTTAAACGAGAAATGTAATAATGTGTATCTTCCTTCAAGTCCAGTTACGAAGATTGAAGATATAAATATAACTAACACTTTCTCAGTAGAGATTGATAACAATATAAAAGTGGAAGATTTGTTTAATATTTCTGAGAAAATAATTGATAAAGATATCAATATATCAATAGTGAATGACCAACTATATAATGAACAAATTGATAATGATATAGTAAGTTATAATAGTGATAATAAAGAAAATACTGTTACAAATGATAATAAAAAGGTAGTTAGTGAAGAGTCTATTTCAGACATTTCTGAATATTAATATATATTATGAAACAATATAAAGGTCTTTAAGTTGTTTTATAATATATATAAAAAATTGAATTAAAAATATAACAATATATTTAGTATAAACAATTTAAAGAATGGAAAAAAGAATTAATAAAAAGATTGATAGTTGGATCTCAGAATTTAAAGAAGATATTAAAACTAAAGCCTTAGATATTGGTTTAATAAATGACTCTAATTTAACTCAGTTAGTACAATTTATTTTCGACTATGAAAGACTATCTTTAACAAAGGATGATTTTATGAAAAGAAAAAGGGTAAAGAATTCAGTTATTTTATCAGATAGATGCTGTGCTAGACGAGCAAATAATGATCAGTGTACAAGGCGACGTAAAAATGGTTATGAATATTGTGGAACGCATCTAAAAGGTACACCTCATGGAATTTGTGATAGTGACGAACCATCATCAAATCAAACTGAAAAAATAGAGGTTTGGGCTCAAGAAATTAAAGGAATAATTTACTATATTGACAAAAATTTTAACGTTTATCAACCAGAGGATATAATGAAAAATTTAAATAATCCAAAAATTATTGCTAAGTATATTAAACAAGGTGAAAATTATTTAATTCCAGAATTTAATTTATAATAAAAAATAATATAAAATTTTTTCTATCAGATAATTATGTTTGATAATACATTTGATTTCGATTATTCTCATCAAGAATGGATGAAAAATAAATTGTACCTAGGTGGTGGTTTATATAGATATATTTGCGAAAAACCAGGAAGAACAAGTCAAAATATATGTATTTCTAGATGTGTTCCAGGTGAAAATTATTGTAAAACACACCTAAAAATGTTACAATACACAACAAAATAATATTTATATTTGTAAATTATATAATAAAATTTAATTATATAAATTACTAGTGTATCATATGAATAAATATATAATAATTGACAAAATTAAAGATGGAACATTTGGTTCCGTATATAAAGGTCAACATACAATAACAAAAGAATATGTCGCAATTAAAACAAGCTTAATAAATGAATTTAATAACTTGAAAAATGAAGCAAAAATATATCAATATATTAATCGATTAGGTGTCAAAGGATTTCCTAAATTAAAATGGTATGGAAATAAGAATAATATAAATTATCTAGTTATAGATTATTATCATTTATCTCTAAGTGACTTTGTAAGACAAAAACATATCGACTATGAAATAAAATATTTTGATATTTCGATACAGCTTATAGAAAGAGTAGAACAATTACATAAAATTGATTTAATTCATAGAGATATAAAACCAGACAATTTTTTATTTAACGACATAATGGTGTTGTATTTAATAGATTTTGGATTTTGTAAAAAATATATTGATGAAAATAATAATCATATTATTTTAGAAAACAATAAAAAATTTATAGGGACACCTAATTACGTTAGTCTAAACATACATAGAGGACTTACTCCAAGCAGAAGAGACGATTTAGAATCATGTGTATATATAATTATTGAACTTTTTTTGGGAAATTTAATTTGGAATATTTTTAATGATTTAGAATTGATATATAAGTCAAAAAAAGATTATACTATAAATAACTATAAATATACTTTTTTAAATGATTTATTACAATATGTTAGAAAAATAAATTTTGATGAAGAACCAAACTATAATCATTTGAAAAATATATTAGTTTATGAGAAAAACTTCTATATTTCATCAAATAATATAGTAATTCGATTGTAACAGTAATTTTGTAATTCGATATTTATAGAAAATTGAATGTCATATATTTTACATACATTAAGTAGTGTTTTTAGCATTGAAACATTATCCATTATTTTTATATAATAATTTTCCATTAATGACGTTTCTACTTTTAGTCTTTTATATATATTTGGTATATATCCATTAAATGACGATTTTAGTTTATTTTCTTCGATAATATTTATAGTTTTATCTCTAACAATTGGATATATTCCATATTTATTCATTAAATATTCTATAATACTAAATATAAAATATATGTCACAATTGACAAGTTCATGAACATCACAAGAATTAACACTAAAAGATTTAATTTTTGAGTTAATCAAAATATTGTTATTCATAAATTTTGGTAAAGAATTTTTTGATACAATATTACATTCATAAAAATTATCTGATTCTAAAAACACTATTATCGCTTTTTCTTTTTTGTTTAACATCGTAATATTGTAATAATATTTTGTGTAGCAATAAAATTACTATACAAATTGTTTCAATTTTTTACATATATTTTTATATAGTAAAATAATTTAAAGGTATATCAATAAATAATGTATAAATATGTCTTTAAATAGTGGAGATCAAAGTCAACAGTTTATTGGTCGCGTTAAATGGTTTAATAGCAAGTCAGGTTATGGATTTATTAGTATTACTGATGGATTAAAGTCAGGAACGGATGTATTTGTCCATCATAGTTCTATTTCAACAGGTTGTGAACAATATAAATATCTTGTTCAGGGAGAATATGTTGAGTTTGTATTGGGTTCTTTGGAGAATTCTAATCATGAATTTCAGGCTTGTAATGTTAAAGGCATTAAGGGAGGTAAGTTGATGTGTGAAACTCGTAAAGAACAAAGGGTTTCTAGAATTGAGCATAATAATTCTAATTCTCTTAATCCTCAATCAGTTAGACCACCTCGTATAAATAAAAAGTCATATCAAAAAAAGTAATAATATAAATAAAATATTTATTGAATAAAAATATTTAAAATTATAAGAGTATACTTATTATATGGAATTAAATGAAGAATTAGAAAATAACGATATATTAAATGATTTTATTGATATACAAAATAGTTTATCTCTTTTTAAAATGAATATTACTACTATACAAAATCAAATTAAATCACTTGAAAAAAAGGTAAAAAAAGAAATAAAAAGTTTGTCTAAAAAGCAAAAACAAGTTATTCAAAAAAAATCTCCATCTGGATTTGCAAAGCCTACAAATATATCGAAAGAGTTATGCGAGTTTTTGAATTATCCTCATGGTTCAAAAATAGCTAGAACTCAAGTAACAAAAGAATTAGTTAGTTACATTAAGAATAATAATTTGTTAAAAAATAGTAGTGAAAATAGCAAACAAATAATATGTCCAGATGAGAAACTAATAAAGCTATTAGGAAATATAGAAGATACAGAGTTAAATTATTTTAATATACAAAAATATATGACAAAACATTTTGAAAATTTCAACAAAGAAAATAATAAGTCAAAAGAAACTGAATAAATGTTTTACAATAAGTTATTATCGCAGAATTTTTTAGTAAGTAAATTATATGTGTAGCTTGTATAGTTCAGATATAATTGCTAAATTGGATATAGCCAACGCAGGTTTAAAAATTAAAAATGGTGACCAAAGAAAGCTTGTATTTATATATACTCCTCCAAAAGTTGGTTCAACATCATTAGTAAGTAGTTTTAGAATATGTTGTATAAAACAAGTTCATGTTATACATATTCATGATGAAACAATGTTAAAAGCTCTTGGTGTACAAACAGATGTTAGTATTAAAGATATAATAAACTATAATTCATTTTTGGGAAGAGATGTCTATATAATTGATGTATATAGAAGTCCGATTGAAAGAAAAATGTCTGTTTTTTTTGAAAAAATAGGAACTTTACATTTTAATAATGACGATAAAATAGTGAATACTTATGGTTTACCAATAGTTACTGAACGTTTTAATAATATATTTGAGCATATAGCAAATGGTGATTATTTTTTAGATAAATTTGGATTATCGGATTTGCCTGAACATTTTGATAATGATAAAAAATATTTGTTAGTTGAATGTAATAAAGTGAAATATATAAAATTAAGGTTAATGGATTCATCAAATTGGGGACAAATTTTAACAAAAATATTAAATATTAAAATAGAAATAGTAAAGGATTACGAAGGAGAAAATAAAGATATTGGACAATTATACAACAACTTTAAACGATCGTATAACATTCCAGTTAATTATTTAGAGAGTATTAAAAGCGATAAATATTTAAACTATTTTTTGAATTCTGAAGAAAAAGATGAATATATTAATAAATGGTCAGCAAAAATAAGTGAAAAATGGAATGGATATACTACAAGTGAATATAAATTTTATGAAAGCATAATAATATCAAATGGAGTACGAGATGTAATAAAGTGCGACCACTACATGGATGAAGGATGTATATGCGTAAATTGTAACATAAAAAGAGAAGAAATAAGAAAAAAAGTG
>Ga0194133_10002716_pt1 | contig 26743 bp, 21 predicted proteins | sample TA2KigOf40mmetaG_FD_155448 | JGI IMG/M metagenome (GOLD analysis project Ga0194133, IMG submission 155448) | Freshwater microbial communities from Lake Tanganyika, Tanzania - TA2015055 Kigoma Offshore 40m | ecosystem: Environmental > Aquatic > Freshwater > Lake | place: Tanzania: Lake... | reverse complement strand
AGCTACATTATCAATAGGCAAATAAGAACAATTAAATATACGAGCATTATTAATGTCAACGGGCTTACCTGCAAATTGCATAGAGCGCATTGATGGAAGTACTTTTTTATCATAAACAAATTTATAAGCTTCTTTAATTTCATTTTTTAATTTCGGAAATTTTTTAATATGCATTTCTTTATTTCGATCTACTAATTCTTTCCATGTTTCTCTTCTGTTTAACTCTGGTCTAAATTTCGCATACTTCATGTATGTGGTAATTTCTGAAAGAATACTCTGCGTAATGTTCATTTTATATGAAAATTTAATTTAGTTTGTATATTTAAAATTAAAGTAATTTCTGTATAGCCTTTGTATATACAGATTTAGGATTTGCTCCTCTAATAGATTCAATCATTACCCCATCTTTTTCAATAACAACAAGAGGAACTCCTGTTACAGAATAAGCTTGAACAAGCTCAGGATGTTTATCTACGTCTATATCTATATAATTAACTCCAGATATTTCACTTTTAATTTCATTAAAAATAGGAGATAATGTCCTGCACGGGCCACACCATGCAGCCGAAAATTTAAGAACCTTTACCATATACTCTATAATTTGTGAGCATAAATATAATATATACTATACTTCCATTTTAAGTTTTAAAAAATTACTTAAATGCTTTTTTTCATCTGTGCTTACAGAAGTATTAGCAAAAGGAGTTTGAGGTTTAGATGAAGGATTATCTATTCCCTCTTCATCCATTGGCTCTTCATCCATTTCTATGTGACCTGTAGCTGTATCAATTTGAGCAAAGTATGTTAATCCATCCATACCATAACGATTTTTCATAATATGGAAACGACCAGTACCATTTACTTTATCTTGACGTTTTCTTGATAATGACATTGCAAAGTCGGTAATCATAACTTTATCATATGAACCCGCTGCTTTATCACCTTCAATAACATCATCTTTAGCACCTGCACGATTAACTTGAGATACAGACCAAATAGGTAAACCTAACTCACGAGCTAATCCCTTTGTAGCTAAGTATATATCATCAATTTCTTCTTTCTTTTCCTTACTACTGCGCTTAGCACGAAGTAAATCTACATAATCAATAATAACTAAGTCTGGTTTATTATCAAGATCAGTTAATTTTTGAATATGTGATTGGATTGTTGTTATAGTTGCTTTTCCTGGAGGGTATTCTTTAATTGTAAGGGTACCAGGTAATTCATTTACTACTTTTTCAACTTCTGCTCTAAAGCTTCCAATTACATTAACAGCATGATTTGAAAAATGGGCATCATAACGTTTACCAACATACCCTTCACTTAATTCAAGTGTATAATGAACTACATTAAATCCTAATTTTACTGCCCAAGCACCTAATGCTATTAGTGTCCAAGATTTACCTCCACCAGGGTTACCAAATATTAATCCAAAATCACCACCACCTAATCCGCCGCAGAGTAATTCATTAATTAAATCCCAAGGAGTTGGAATTATTTCACGTACTTCATCTCTGTAACGTGTTTCAATATCTTTATTATATTCATGACCTATGTTTTTATCTTGACCTGCCTTTAGAGCATTATCAACAATAGTTCTAATATCATCATACATTCCTGATTGTAATAAATCTACGGATTGTAATAATGCATTTTTTAATTGTTGGTTTTTACAAAAGCTACTAAATTCTTCTTCCACATATGCATTATCATCATTTGCTGTTTTAAATACTTCTTTTAGTTGCTCAATAACTGATGTTTTGAGAATATCATTTTCTATTTTCTTTACTTCTACTTGAAGTGTTTCTAGAGTGGGAGTAGCATGGTACTTATCAAAATAAGCCATTGTTGTTTTTACTATCCACTGATGTGCTTGGTTATCAAAATAATCAGGTGTAATTGTATCCCTAATTGTAAGAATAAACTTCTTATTTTTAAGTAATGAATTTAATACTTTGATTTGAAAACCAAGTCCATATTGCGATAACTTATTAAAGGCAACCATCTTTTTTTATTTATATAATGTAAGATACGAAAAAGTATTTGATAACCAAAATTCTACATTAGGAATTGAGTTACCTAAGAAATCTTCGTTATACATCCTTAAGAAATTAGTTCTGTTATATTTGAAAGGAAGTGTAGTTATTAATTCATCTAATTCAACTACTGCCTCTTCACTTAATACTGGGTTAGACAAATCCATAAGTTGTCTATTAATATCAAGTTGATGTTTAAAATTAATTATATTGCCATATAAGGCATGTTCATTAATTTTTTGTTCAGCTGTTTTCATCATATAATCAAATGAATATTTTTCATCCTTTATAAATTCAGGAAATAATTTAAGTAATTTTTTTTCACCAATTCCCTTTACACCAGGCAAATTATCAGAGTCATCCCCAGTTAATATTTTATAATTTAAAAAATTAGCAGATGATATTTTATATTCTTCTGATACTAAAGCAGGGGTATAAAACTTCTTTTTAATTGGTGAATAAACTAATACTTTAGGGCTTACCAATTGTAAAAAATCTTTATCAGCAGACATAATTACTACTTCATTGGGCAAATTAGTAGCTAAGTAACCTATAACATCATCAGCTTCTATTTTATCAATAGCAATTAAATTAACAGGTAATTGTTGTAAGTAATCAATTAATCTAACTACTTGATTTTCTATTGATTCAGATTCTTCTTCTTTATTATTAAATGTTTCCCAGTGAGTAACTTTAATTAGTTTTCTATTTGATTTATATTCTGGGTATAGATATTTTTTATTTGTTGTGCTTCCTGCTCCTTCAAAACATAAAATAACCCTTGTGGGTTTAATATGATTAATAGCAAAACCTATTGATTTTAAGAAACCAGTAAGTCCTCCAATATGATGCCCTTGATAATTCAAGTGCTGTATCATAGTAAAACACCTTAAAAAGGTGTTCATAGCATCTATTAAGAGCACCTTGCTATTTAAATGCAAGGGCTCCTGTTTAGATTCTTTTATGTCGTCAAGTAATGATTTAAAAAACTCTTTATTGCCCATTTGTGTTTAGTTCAGGTTCATTGTCAAAAATGTCTCTGATATCTTCTCCCATTTCATTTTCTTCTACAATATCAAAGTCTTTAGTTCCAAGAACTTGAAGCCATTCAGCTGAGTGAGCTTTTTTGTATTCATCAACTGCTTTTTTGTCATCTTCGATGAATCCATGAACTGTCATAATAACAGATCCTCTACTGGTTACTCCAGTAATGTGGTTTTTATCGCAGCTAATTTTTGTTCGTTTAGCAAATTCAACATCTTTACCATTTTTAGTTGCTTTAATTTTATTAGTACCACTATTAGTAACATTACCAAAAGTAATAACTAACGAAGAATCAAAGAACATAGTGTCACCACCCTTATTTTTCATTTTAGGTTGTTCCATTGGTGTCATTGGTTTTGCTACCCATATTTTATTAACAGCAACTAATGAGTTAGTGTAAGGCATATTTTCCTTTCTTGATAACACAATTTGCTGATCGATAAAATTACCAAATTGTTGAGACATAGCCCCCGCATTCCATTCATTATTGTTTTTATTTGATTCAACAGATAAACGACAAGGAATACTACCTACTGAGTCCCAAAAGAAACATAAATTATAAGGTAAATTACCTGTTTTTTGTTCATGAAGCAAGTCAGCAATGAATGCTGCTACATCTTCAATTGTGTTTAAACTACCTCTATCTGTATAGATAAAGAAACCTTTATAATCAATTACTTCACCTGTAGATTCATCTACAACTTCCTGTACTTCAAATCCCATTTGTTTAGCATGTTCCCAAGACCATTTCATCTCAGTCACAATAAAAACAGGTAATATACCCATTTTTTGTGCTACAACAGCTGCTTCTAACATTGCTGTTGTTTTACCTGTATCTGAATGGCCACGTAATAATGTTATGTGGCCAATCGGAATCCCAGGAATAGATAATGTATCTTGAAAAGCATTAGATAATGGTATCCATGTTTGAGGTTTAAACTTAACGGGTTGAGCTAAGTACTTACTCTGTTTGAATTTTTCCAAATCAAACGTACCCTTAAGTTTGCTCGATATTACAGAGCTAATACCTTCTTCTTTTTTAGATTTTGCCATATATACTATTCTTCGTCTTTAAATAAATCGTCGAATTCTTCTTCATCGAAATCTTTTTTCTTCTTAACGTTTAATTGTAAACCCGTTGTTTGTTTAGAAGGTGATGATACTACTGTTTCTTCTTCATCACTATCTTCACTTTCCTCAGGGTTTAACCATTCTTGAAGTGATTTTTTCATTTCGTCGAATTCATACTTTTTATATAAAGATATAACATCAGGTTGTTCAGCTAACCAAGCTTTAATTTGCTTATTATCTTCACTTAATGCTGATGTTTTAGTACGTACACGAATAGATGATTTATTAAATTTATTACCTGTTACTTCAGGTCCCACTGTATCAATAATAAAGTCACGACCATCCATAACATCAGTATAATCTCCAATATCTTCATCTTCAGCCATACTTAATAATTCAAGATACATTTCTTTACCAAATTCCCAAAGGCGAACACCTTTATCTTCTTCACCACGCACGATGACAGGTGCAAAAATACGGAGTTTTGGTTCGATTTTCTTGGCTAATGACCAATTTGCCTTATCGCTTGTTTTACGCAGTTGAGATGCAAATTCAACGATAGGGTCTTTTTCGCCAAAGTTAGTTAAAGCAATCATCATCCTATTTCCGATATTGTAGTGAATATACACTTCACGGAACGGATTTGCTTTATCAAACTTAGACGGTACAATACGGATAGTAGCTTTACCTACAACCGGACGCCAGAAATTTTTAGCACGCTCTTCTTTATTATTAGAGCCGCTTTTCGTCTTCTGAAGCGAATTAAGACGTGATTTGATTGTTTTTAAATCCATATAACTTATTTTTTATTTTTGTAAATATAATATAAAAATCTTAGATAACCAAATTTTTCTTATCTATTATCTATATAAACTAATACTTGACAATAATATTCAATGAAGTGTTCATTCCATAAATCCCATTTAATGTCTACCCCATCAACAGAAAATACTTGATAGTTAGGAAATTCTTTTAAGTATAAATCTCTAAATGTTCTAAAATTTTCCTTCTCTTCAGGTGTACATAAATGCCACTCACCTACTACTTTCTTTACATTTTGTTTAATCCACGGAAGATTTTCTTGATTAAATACGGCATATTCACCTCCTTCACAATCTGTTTTTATAAAATCAATATGATTAATATTATATCCTTCTAAAAACTTATTAAATGTAGTACATAATGCTATATTAGAATCATCCTCTTTTATTCCAAATAAATTTATTTGCGCTAACCCTTCTCTGCTAAATATTGCTTTTTTAATAATAGTAACAGGACCATTTTTAGTATTATTTTCTAATGTATCCCATTCAGCAGGGCTTGGTTCAAAACAATAAACATGTTTTGGATTTTTATCTAAAACTGAATAGGTAAAAGGGCCAATGCTTGCTCCAAAGTCAACTACAACATCTCCTTCTTCAACTTCAAAAAACTTTTCATACATTTTATCTTGAAAAATTTCTTGTATAATAGCATCTTTATGCCATTGCGAATAATTTTTTGTAATATCACCATTTGATAAAGTACGATTGCTAGGTGTATTCATCCACCCCCAATCAAACAAAGATAAATCCAACATAACCTTATTTTATTTTTATAAATTAATTATCTGGTGTATTTTAGTATCTAATTTTTTAAAATCATCACCACGAGTAAGTAATATGCAGTTTTTGTAATCATTCCAATTAACCATATAACTATTATCCATGATTCCACCATTCAATGATTTAATCAAGGCATTTAAAGCATTAATTGTATATAATGTATTACTTTCTTTTTTTCTATGTAATAATATAGTACCAGGCAGAATGTCGTTTGTAATATTAAACGAGTCCACATTATACGTACACACATATTCCTCAGTTGATGGAACGTAAAGCACAAATATTTTATTAAATAAAATTTGATACTTACGTTTTACGTCTTCAAGAACTATAGGGAGATTTTCCTGTGTAGTAAAGGTACAAAATAACTTATTTGCCAAATCTTCAAAATTTAGTCTACTATCCATAAATATTGCGATTAGTTTAAAACCCCATAATTATCACCTGTTTTCATCTTAGTGGGGAATCCAAGATTTTCAAGCATATTTTTAATATCCGTTAATAATTTCTTTCCATCTTTACGAGACACATCTAATAGAAATGAATCGTAAGTATATAATACTATTTTAGTTTGTTTATCCTTTAAATAATCAAATACTAGTTTTAGTGTTTTAACATTGTAATATGTTTCGTATGACTGAATGATATAACTGAGTAATTTATTTTTGGTAGGATTCTCAATTTGCGAAGCAGGAAGTTTAGTCATTACTAAATCTAAGGCGCCATCACTTGTAAATTCATTCCATTTAACATCTAAGTATTCGTTTAATTTAGCAAAAAATGGTTCGTGAATATGTTCTTTCCTAATTCCACCGTATAAGTTTTGAAACATTACCTCTTTAGGTATTTCATCATATGGATTAGTTTTCCATTCATATCCAATGATTTTTGCGATTATACGTGGATGATAAGCGCTATAATCGAATTCAACTAAATAGTCATTTGTTGGTGTAAACGTTTCGCGTGCGCCGTTATCTTTATTTAAAGCGCTGAAATTGATATTATTAAACGCATTAGTTGGGCGGGTAGTGTGGTTATATAAATTAAAATACCCGTATATACGATTAGTTAATACTGAATAGTTTGCCCAACCAAATTCAAAATGTTTTTTGAGTAATTTATCATCAAATCCAATACCTTGTTTTTCTATATTATAAAACACATCAGTATAATCATTATTTAAGTAATCATTAGGCATTAATCCTAAACACCAAGATATGTTATTAAATACATTTTCCTGTTTTTCATAATGCTTAGAAATAGGAATAATACTATTAATATTTTTTAAATGAAAAAACTTGTTATAAAAATAATCATGTAATGTAGTATTAAATACCTCTTCTTTAAGTGCCTCAGGCAGCATAAAATTTATATCAATAATAGGTAATTCATCACCAATTAGATATTTAGTTGCCTTTTTATCTAATGTATATATGCGTTCGTGTTTTTTAATAAGATAGTTTAATACTGATTGTAATGGTAATTTAAACGCCTCACTGTGGTTAATAGTAAATAAATAACCTTTTGATGTAGGACATTTATAGTATATTAAACATGTTTCACTCAGCTTAGGATGAAAATTATCATTAAGCGGAATCACGTTAATAAAACAATTTTGACAATCAGTATATAGTCGACTAAGTTGATCCTCAGTCTCAATAATATAAAACATAACCTTTGTTTTTGTAAATATAATACTATATTTTTATATTTCCAAAATTAATACGAAATATTATTTGAAGTATTTCCTGTGTTAATTGAAGTATTTCCTGTACTAATTGAGACATTATTTGCTCCTCTAGAATTTAATAATTGTATGTTTGCTATGTTTTGAGCTCGAATTTCTTTTAGTGTTTTATCTAGTAATAATGAAATAGAACCTGCTACTGTTGTGTTTATTGGTTTTAAAAGCATGTTTTTTGATTGTGCTGTAGTAGCTCCATCAAACACATCATTATTTCCCCTTACATGATAATAACCAATATACTCTTTTCCATTACTTTTATACTCTAATTCTCTACCAGATGTATATTGTCCAGAAATTACTTCTAAAGACTCTAACACAGCAAATTGTGTTAAATTAGAAAAAAATTTTTCAATACTAGGGAAAGTTTTTGCTTTTGTTGCTAAAATTCTTTTATTAGTATCAATTATTCCTGCTTTAGGATAATCTTTATTTTCTCTATTATCACGTAATGGGCCTGTAATTTGCCAGAATATAGAAGTTACAGCCCACATTGGATAATTATATACTCCCTCTTTATATAATAAATCGTTGTATGTAGGCTGGTTTATTTCTAAAAATATAGAGTTAGATGAATTTCTTTTTTTAGCTACATAGCGTGTAAAATATCCCCTATTATAATCTTGAGGAGTAGGTTTAGGAAAATAAGGTAAAGGTTCTTTTAGTGTACCTATAACTGAATTGGCTACCCCTGCCCTTCCTTTAGATAGTACAGAATAGATATCATTATTTTGATTATTTGGAATTTGAGGATTAGAAGTATCTGTTGTTATAGGTATTAAAGGAGCAGATGGACCTACCATTGGGTTTTTTCCTGTTTTAAATTCTCCAATAAAGGTTTCATAATAATATCCTACATATGGTTTTTTAGTTATTGGATTAATAAACTTATCACCATTAGTGTACTTATTATCTATTACTCTATTTTTTGGAAAATACTTAGCCATTATCCTAAACTTTTTTCTATTCGTGATTTATAAGCTTTTAACATAACAGTAGGTATATCATAGTGCGATGTAGATACTTTTGTTATTCCTACTTTACCAGCCCCCGCATCTACTAAAGCTTTAATATTTCCAAATAATTGTCCTTTGCTATCAACCCCTCCATAATAACTTGCTCCACCCCACGCATTAGGATTATAATATAAATACTGGAATGTTCCGCCTCTATTAATAACTGCTTTTACTGCTGATATTAAATTAGCTGACGGTACAGGGTCCATTATTATAAAGTTTTTAAGTTCTCTTCCTGATGCTTTAACTACTGATAATACACTAGCACTATTATTTCCACTTCCTGAATAAATACCTATATTGATTGTTTTTGCTGTTAAACCCGCTTTAGTAAGTAAAGCTTCATATTCTTTTTTAACATTTGAATATGGGGTAGTCCATGTTGTTGGAAATACCAAAACATATTTATCAAACCAATCAGGTGCGGCAGCTGTAACTTTTTTAGGCATATAATCTCTTCCAACTATTCCTCCAATATCAATACCGGGATAAAATATAAATACATCAACTTCTTTAGTAGTGGTTTTAGGTAAATAAGTATAAGTATTAGCTGTAGTATTTTTACCACTATTTTTTACTGTTATACTTTCCAATTTTTCTTGTTCATTTTTTTGAACAGTAGGATCAGTTGTTGATGGAGGATTAACTACTTGTGCTGAGCTAGGAGCAGGAGAAGAAGATGCTTTATAGTTTGTACTTCTTAATTTAACACCAGCATAAACTTCTTTGTCTAAAAATAAGCTTTGTCCTGTAATAGTTGTTAACCATTTATTACTTGTTATACTATTTTCAACTTTTCTGACTACAAACCCTAATTTTGTTTTTGTTGGGTCTGATCCTTGATATGATAATGGTAAACGAACAGGAGGAATGGTAAATATTTGATTCACTAATATTCCTGATATGCCATCCATTTGTATGCTCATCTCTAAAGGAATCATTGGAGAGGCTTCAGTATCTTCTGAACTTGCTTTAATTTTTAATAATTTATCTTTTAATGTAGTTCTTGCTCCTTCAATATCGTCTTCACTATATTTCATTTTATTATAAGTTCCTTGTATAAGACGAGATAATTGATCATCAGGAGAATTTTCTGTTGCGGATTCTAAATCAACATCTTCACTTTCTGTTGTTGGGGCAGGGGTTTCTTCTACAGCCCCACTACTCTCTCCTTCAGCAGAATCTACTTTAGCAGGCATAATTCTATCTTTAACATACTCATTCCACTTTCCAACAGAACTAGCATCTGTTGTTGCTGCTTTTGTACTTGTTTTTCCTGCCTGAGCCCCGATAATTAACATATTTGCTAATTGAGAAGATATTTTAGATGAAAAACTATAATTTTGTACAATTGAATTTAAACCAATAACATCAATAGTTGATGGCTCAGGATTCTCTAATCTTTGTTCATCAGTTACTTGTATACAGTAAGATTCATCTAAAAAAGCTAATCTAAGTTCATTAACACCACCTAAAGACTTATTAACATCATTAAGAATATCATTTAAAAATCTATCTAATCTAACTTCTTTTTTTTCATTATTACCAGCTAAAGCATCCATTTTATTTACAATATATTCTATATTGATTAAAATGTTCATAATCTTTCCTTTATTTTCTTTAGGACTAGATGAATCATAAAATCCTAACTTTGCATTTCGAATTGTTGTACTTACAAAATCTTTTGCAGGGTCATATTTATGTGATGCATCTATTAATTTACCTTCTCTTGCTTTTTGATCAGCATTTTTCCCTGTTGTTTTTCCCTCGTCTTGTTCTACTATATAATCTCTTCCAAACCAACCTTCATCAAATGTAAGAGTTCCTTCAAATAAAACATCATTTAATTGTTTTCCATCAGCAATATCAACTAAACAAACATTGGGATCTACTGATACAGCATAAGGAAAAGCAAAACAAAAGTTAGTGTTGTTATTAAAATCTATATATACAAAAGGTTTAGTTTTGTCAGCACTCTCATCACCATTACTACTATTATATATCATTCCTGCTGATTGAACAATAGCTAATAAATATCCAAAAGGAATATAAACTCTAGGAAGTTGGTCTTTAGTTATAGCTTGAGAATTTGAAGCACCTCCATCGGGATTAGTTACATAAGCAACTGTAAGATATGAAAATAATTCAGGTGATATTTTAGGACATTCATTAATTGGTGTTACACCTGAAATAACAGAAGCATTGTTTCCCACAGCAGATAATCCCTCTTTTAATAATGAATATCCAGCATTTGAATTAAAAATTTGAGCTGTAAGAGGGGGAGAGGTTGTTGCTCTAATAGCATTAATAGCTTGTGCATCATCATATACTCCAAAACTATTATTTATTACTTGTTGGTTTGTTAAAGCATCTTCATATATTTTATATAAATGTCTATGAATAATTGAATTATTTCTTGAAGCAATAGTTCCAGGCAATAATGCTTTTGCAGGATCTTCTGCAGGGGCAGGTGCCGGTTCTGTACCTGTTGTTGCTGGTGGAGCCGGTGCCGCATCTGCACTTCCCGCATTTTGTCTTTTAAACTCCTCATATATTGGGAGTTTTTTCATAGTAATAGGTGATAACTTATCTGAATTAAAATTAATACTTATAGACTCAAGAACTGATCCTGGACCCATTACTTTTAAATCAATATCATAACTACCATCATTGCTTGTAGTCCAACCATAATTAATCAATGTACCAAAAATAGCATCATAATTACCTGATGTTTTTTTTCTTAATTCAGTAATATTTTGAGAAATTTGTTCTTTGCTTCTAGTTTGAAACACATTTAAAAGTCTTGGATTAGATTCAAATATTCCATCATTATTAATATAGGGAACATGTCCAAACTCAATTACCATAGACATTCCTAAATGGCAATATAAAGTTTCAATTATATTAAATTGTTCAAGATCATATGTTTTAACTTTAATATTTGCTGTTTTTAATGCACCAAAAGGACCAGCACATTCAATAGAAAAACCAGTTATACCAGGCATAGGTTTTAAACCCATTCCATAAGCATCTCCATTTTTAAATCCTACACCATATGCTTTATCTACCCCAACTCCACTTCTTAAAATACTATTTCCTCCTGCTGCCTTATTACTAGCATACATAACACCTCCTTGCAAAATATATTTTTCAGCTAAACCACCTCCAGCTCCATACTTTGCAGCAAGAGGATTATTTGGTTGAATTAAAATATTAGATGTAACTCTAACCCACCCATTTCTATTAGTTAACCATTCTATTTCTTGAGGAGTTCTTTGAGCAAAAGGATCATTACCTCCCCCTTTTGCTAGTATATCAGTTCTTTTTATTAATTGATTTTTAACATAATCAAAAAAACTTTTTCCTATAACGTTAGTATAATTAGGAATGCCTGCCATTATTATAACGAGGTTGAATTATCTTGATTATATTCTTCTAATACTAAACTTATATTAGCAGGGATTCTTATTTGAATCCCTTCACCAGGATATAAAGAATCTCCTTGTAAATTATTAGCCATTGCTAATACCCACCATAAAGTTGAATCACCATAAAAATCAGAAGCTATTAAATCTAAACGGTCTGTATTTTTAGTGATAATATAATTATCTTGTTCTGTAACAGTTATATCAGGATAGTAAGTTGGACTATAAAATTGTGTACCTACTGGTCTTGATGAAGGTGACTTATCGTTACTTACTGCTGTTTTTTTAATGGGTATAAATAAATATCTATCTGACATGATTTATTATTTTACTGCTGCTACTTCTTTTAGGAATTTATTATTCTTATTAGCAGGAGTGATTAATGCTACACCAGCTCCTCTTCTTGGCAATATACTCATAATAGGTGTAAATGCCAAACTTATTTTTAAAAGTTGAGGTAATTCATACATATTAGCATCTTCTCCATTTTCTGGTTCAGTCATTGCTATTTCCCAAGCCGTTTCGTCAGGAATAGTAATATTAACTGATTTTAATATTCCTGGTACCCTATATAAATAATCTCCAAAAGTTAATAATACAATATTACCTCTCATTAAACCTGAAGAATTATAATCAGGATAACATAATGAAGCTAAATAATTTGCTTTTTGATAAACACGTTTCATTTCTGGTCTTGAAAGCGCAGGTAATTGAAAACTTAAAGCTACTTCTCTTGTAAAACCTTGATAAGTGTAAAATTGATCACCTCTACCTGTATATCTAAAACCACTCCATTCAGCACCATGATTATCACTAAATCCGTTTACATATGCACGTAAATGAATTTTAGTTGTTTTTACTGGATCATCATTATTTACTCCTTCAATACAAAATTTAACTAAATCTCTAGCACTTCCTTGTCCAGGAATGAGAGAACTAGTTAGTGATGTCATAGTTATTTTATCTTGTGTTGACTCATCAACATTACTAATTTTAGAACGATTAAAAGTAGTTAGCCCTGAATTGGCTAATCCAATTCTTCCTTGCATGTTTATGCTAGGACTTTTATAATCATAGCTATATAATGAGGTTTCACCAATGTTATTATCTATTAATATTTTTCTAAAATCTTGAGGGATTTGTCCTCTATTATTTTTAGCTTCATCTCCTCTTTTTTTAATTAAATTATAAGTAAAAGTATATCCAGAAGTAGAAGAAAAATTAGGATCACCTCCATCCTTTTCTATATCTTTACTTCTACTTTCTTGTAATGGAGGAGATTCAAGAGACTCATATAATGTAAAAGCTGATTTAGCGCTTCCTGGTTCTTTGGTTATTTCTGGTTTTGCTGGGCGAATGTAGGAACCACTATATATTATAGGATATGGAGTAGATTCGTAATTACTTTTAGAAACTATTCTTTGTTGGTTAAGTGTAATAAGATTTTGTCCATTAGCTTCAATTCCACTTACTACTGCTATTTTAGATTCGGAAACAAATATGTTTTGGGCAGCAATATATCTTGAAAAATTAAATACAGGTTTAGAACCTGTTATTAATCGAAAATCTGTTGGACGAGGATTTTGAGAAAAATTATTTATTATAACATCCGATTGTTGTCCTATATTATCTAAAGAGGAACTACCTTGAGCTTGAACATATCCAAGATTAAAAATATCTCCACTTTGAGACATATAAGCATCAGAAGCAGTAATATATCTTTTGTAGTCTAATGTAGGAACGGGACGTGTTCCAAACAAAAATGGATTTTGAGATATTGAGGCCGATGATGGAGTAGTAGTTTCGAATCTAGGAATAGTTGTTTTTCCTATTCCATATGTTGTTTCAGGTCCATTAGAATATTCAAATAAATTAAGTTGCGTTTTATTATCTAAACCTAATTTTTTTACTAATAATGGATCTACCTCTCCTGCGTCTGGATTGATTTTAAGTTTATATAAAGCAACTAATCGGTTTGTTGCACCATTATTAGTTACTACTTGCTGACCAACGACATAAGCATATTTTAATTGGTCATTAGTTTTAGGAGAAATACCTGGTCTATCAAAATGTAATCCTGTGCCTTGAACTCCAACTTGAGCTAAGGTATTTGTTGGAACATATACTTGTGTATATGGAGTATTACCTAAAACATTACCTACTTCTGTTCGAGGGTTTGATAGTTGAAGTCCTACTTGTTTTGCAATAAAAAAAGGACCACGTTGTAAATCACCAAAAAATTTTGTAATACGTAAAGTATCAGTTACTTTATCAGTAACTGCTTTAGCACCCCCTCTAATTGGAAAGTCTATACTATATTTTCCTGCAGCAAATGCTAATTGTTGTGCTGCTGTGTCGTTTTGGGGTAAATACGTTTTAATGTAAGGAAGCCCACTATTGCCGCCTCCAGGGCGGTCATTACCAAACTTTAAGTTTGTTAAATCTGATTTTAGATCTATTAAGGGCATTCACGTGTTATTGAGGTTTTTTATCCAAATACTTTTCTGGGTTTGCCACTGGTAAATCTAATAGTGATTTTTCCAATCCTTTTACTGTTTGATTAGTAGAAGATGGCAAAGCATTTGCAGCAGTATCGGGAGTTTTGCCCTGTAAGCTTAATGTTGAGTTTGTTACTTGATCAAGAATTTGTGCCATGTTTTTATTATTTTATATAAATATTTTATTATCCTGTTCTTCGAGCAGTTATAGCCATTGGTTGTTGTATTTTTTGTGCTATCTGCGTACCATCTAAATATACTTCAATTGAACGGCCTACTATACTATCTACTGCGGCTTTAACTTCGTTAATAGCAGATACTAAAGGACCTATATCTATTGATCCTCCACCACCACCTGCCGCGGCAGCACCTTCTCCTTTATTTTTTCCACCTAAATCAGTTCCAGCAATTACTGTATCTTTATTATTTAATGCAATAGCACCTTCAGGTGCCATTAATGTTCTTTTACCATAACCTGGTGATACAACGTCATCTCCTTTACTCATTAACTTCATACCTAAACCTACTACAGCAGCGGCTGCAGCAGCACCAAGAATCCAACCAACAAAAGGAATAGCAGCGGCGGATGAATAAACTTTCATCGCTGCCTGACCTATACTTTTAAAGAAATCTTTAATAGTTAAAGCTAATGCTGATTTTTTAAGGGTTAAACTTATACTTTCGTAAGCATTTTGAAGTTTTTGAAATAAAGCTATTCCTTTTTGTACTACAAAATCTTTTGCTGATACAAGACCTTTTCTTATTCTTACTAATAATCCAGCTTGTTCAGTTGCATTTTGTTGTTGTTGAACTACTAACTGCGCTTGATCTGTAGCAAATTGTTCTTTACCAAATATTGCTTTATATTTTTCTACAGCCCATTCTTTTAAAGCAAGAGCATAAGCTTGTGTTTTAGTCATAAAACTTTGTCCTTCTAACTTTAAACTCATTTCTTTAAAACTAATTTTTCCTTTTTCCATTCCATACATTACAGCTAGTTGAGCTTTTACAGTATCACCTAAAAGTTTACTTTGAAGTTTTAAAGCATACTCTTTTATAGTTACTCCTAATTTTTTGCCTTGTAAACCAGCAGTTATAGTTTCTGCTAATTGTATTCCTTTAGCTGCGGTCCAAATAGTTCCAAATATACCTCCTATTATCATAAGAGGAATTTTAAGTTTAGATAAAACACTAAATATACTATTTACTACACTTAAAGCACTTGATAAACCATCTAATAAAGTTCCAATAGGACCAGCTACTAAACTAGCAATAATATCTTTAAATTTCTGACCTGCTTGTGCTAATTTTTCTTCAGTATCAACTTGCATTTCAGCTAACTTTAATGCTTTATCATTACCAGCGTTTTTTTCTATCAAATCGGCTTGTTCATCTTTACCTGCAGCTCTTAATTCTGCTATTTTATCACGTTGATCTTTGGTTAACTTACCTAAACGTTCTTGTGTAGTTAATGTTTTAGCTAAATCATCAGCTGACATACCTATAGATTTAGCTAGAGCATCTTGTTGAATACGATTTAATTGTTGAAAATCAGCAATACTACCAACATTTTTAAGCATTTCTTCAGCTGCTTCTGCTGTTTTACCTTGTAACGCTAATTCACGAGCTTTACTTAACTCTATGTTTTTACCTATAAGCATTTCTGCTTCGTACTCATTAGCTAATGATGATTCAATATCAAGTAAAGCATCTGTAGTTGACTTTGTTTGTTGCAAAGTCATACCTAATTCCTTTGCTTTTTTAACTGCTTGAGCAATTAGAATAGGATCATTTTTATAAAACGCAGCTAATTGACCTTCTGTTTTAGCTACTTCTTGTAATAATTTTTTATTACTAATTAAACCTTTGTTTGCTTTAGTAATTTCATATACTATCTTTTCTTGACTCTTTCCTGTTGTTAGAGAAAATTGAGATAATTTAGCTGCTTCTTCTCCTGATAATCCTAATTTTTTAGTTAAATCAATTTGTCCTTGAGTTAATTCATTACTTAACACAGCACTAGTATCTAACTCGTCATTAAGTTGTTGTTGTGCTTCAATTATGTTTTTAGAATTAAAATATAAATTATTAGAAGCAACAGAAGCATGTTCTATATGATGAACTAATCCACGAGCTGCTTCTCCAGAAATACCAAAATTTTTCCCTAATTCGGAAGCGGTTTTATTAAAGTGTAAACCAAAATCAAGTAATTTTTTACCTAATGCTATTAATAAAAGAAATTTACCAACAGGATCTGCTAATGCTTGTCCCAACCCACTAAATACTCCTTTAATTCCTGTACCGAATACTTGTAATTGATTTCCTGATTTAGCTGCTTCTCTTAGTTTTTTACCCATGTCTTCAAAGTATTCACTTTGAATTCCAATTTTTTCAAGAGCGCCAGTAATTCCTTTAAATAAATTACCAGTAATACCAAGAGTTTTTTGTCGTTTTTTTTCTTCTTCTACTTCTTTTGCTGTTAAAGGAACTATTTTGTTTAAATAACTTTCATTGTCTTTTAAAGCCTTATTAATTTCTGACTGATATGCTAAGTTCTTTTTTAATTCCTCAGATTCAGATTTAGATAATCCCTTTTTTCTTTCCAGATTTTTGAGTGCTGTTTCCTGTGCTTTTGCTTCTTTTAGATTTGCATTTAACGAATCTATTTCTTTACCAACTTTCTTTTGTAATTCTTTTAATTGTTTAACAGTTAAAACATTTTCCTCAGATTTATGTTCCTGTATCTTACGAGAGTAATCTTCTAACTTGCTAAAATTACGAGTTAATAAAGTAGAAGCTTTAGTACTACCATTAATATCAGCTATTACATTTTGTAAAGTATCAGATATATTACTAAATGCATTTCTAAGATCATTAACCTCATCCTGCATTAATTGTACTTGCTTATTAGCATTATCAATGTTATTACCCATTGCTGTTATTATGGTATTAACATCTCCAAAGCCTTGCCCACCTAAACGTTTAATTTCTTCGTTTAGTTCACGCACTTTCTTTTTTGCGTCTTCTAATGCTTTAGCAGTATCTTGTGCTGGATTTTCGGCCATTTACTTAATATATGATGGATATAAATATTAACAGCGCCTATTTTTTGGGCGCTGTTACTGTTGTATAAGTTGATTTTGGTGCTATGTTTGGTCGAGCTATTTCTGTTTTTGATGAAGTTTTATTAGTCATAATATTATTTTGAGCTTCTACTTGTTCATTCTGCTCGTCATAATATTTCTTTAATGAATTAAACGTAAAGTTTCTTAACCAAATAGGCATATTATATATGGTATGCCAATCGTATCCACCATTTCCATGAAATACTATTTCATGAATTTGCTTAAATAAACTAAATCTATATTCCGGAGTCAGGCCAAAAAAAGTTAAGTCCAATTCCTACCTCGACGCCCTCCAGTACGTCGCCATCAGCTATAACATTAGTTTTCATATCAACATCAGGAACTACTTCCTTATAATATTGTCTGAATGCTCTTAAATCTTTAGCTAAAAAGTAGTTATCAATAAATTCACGAACTGTTTTTTTCTCACTATCACCATTAATTGAAGTAATAACATATTTCATTCTTGTTGAAATATCTGCGGAAGCAGATGGATTAATTTTTTGCAAACCTTTAATTTCACGATCAATGGCTTGTTCATCACCATGAGTTAATGCTTTAAAGGTAACTACAGCTTTAGTGTGTGGAAGAGTAAATTCAAATGAATTAATACCTTTAGTAATTAAATCCTCTCTTAAAGGTTTATTTTCTAAAGTTGATAAATCAGCAGTTACTTTTCTTCCATCATTGATAAAATCATAGTCTTTACCATAACCCAAAATACGAGCAGCAATTAATATAGCGTTTTTATCACCAATTAAAAGATCACTATAACTAAATTTAGTTACAATTAATGATTGAAGCAATTTATCAATAACTGTTCCCTGAGATAGATAGTTTTGATTTGATAAAATATCTTCTTCTTTTGCAGTCATGTATTTAATTTCTACTTTACCACTAGATAAAGGATTTCCTTCTGGGTATAATAAACCTTTAGAAGGTAATTCAACTGTTTCTGTTGGAAATTTAAATTTAGATTGTTCTGCAGATTCTAGATTTGCAACATTGTTTTGTTCTGTCATATAACGTTATTTGATATAAATATATATCTCTTAAAAATTTGATAAAAAAAGCGCTAAATTTCTTTAGCGCCTCTTTATTATCTACTGTGTATTATTAGAAATTCAAAATACAGTAATCCATAGCGATTGTAACTGATAAGCTAATTGCCGCATCAGCTGTCCAATCATATTCACCGAAAGTAACTGTTTTACAATAAGCACCTTTAATAATCCACTCACTTACCACATCACCAACAGGACCTAAAATATCTAAAGTTAAATCTTTTTTATAAAAATCAGAATAACCATCTCTACCTGTTACTGATTCGTGAGCTAAACGTGCCCATTCCATGATTGCTTGAGCTCCAGAAGGAACTACAGGATCATATAATTCTAAAGACATATCATTCCAACGAACTTTACCCTTAACTTTACGGTAAACGTTAATATGATCTAATATAATCTCTCCTGCTTCAAATCCAGGAGCTGCTGCTTTTTTAATCAAATATGATGGAATACCATCTACATACAATATAAAGCGATTTTGAACTTTTGGTTCAAATGCTGTGAACATGATTTCGTTCGGATTTAATACTGCCATTTTATCTATTGTTTGATATAAATATTAAATAATTTATTTTTTATGCAAACTCAACACCAGTTGGAGTAATGTTGAAATCAAGAATAATAAATTCTGCTGTTTTAGTTGGTTGTAAATAAATTGCACCTACTAACTGATTTCTATCAATTGTTTCAGCTGTGTTATTTGATTCATCCATTACAACTTTATAAGTGTATAAACCTTGTTTTTGTTGTACATTTTCTAAATACGGATTAACTTGGTTTAAGAACTTATTTCTAGTTGTTGTTGTATTTTGTTCAAATACTAAATTATCAGCAATATTACCAATAAATCTCTTTAATGTAATTAATAAACGACGAACATTTACACGGTCAAGAGCTGATGCTTTAGTTTGTAAAGTTTTCTGACCAAATGCTACAACACCTTGTCCAGGGAAAGTAGCAATTGGGTTAATTTTATTGATATATAAACTATCACGATCTGATGGTGATAATTTTCTTTCTGCTTGAATTACACCTGATAATCCACCACGGTTAAAACCTGCAGGGGCAAACCATGTTTCTGCTACTTTATCATTATATGCATAAACACCACCCATAACAGTTGAAGCAGGAACAAATACTAATTTACCAGTTTCCTGAGATAATACTTGAACCCAAGGCCAGTAAGTAGCACCATATGATGAATCGTAACTATTAGCAGCTGTAATAACAGTTGAAATAGCAGTACCATAATTGACCATGTCAACAATGGCCATTGTATCACCTCTGTTTTCACTATTAGCCATTAATGTACTTAAAATACCAGAAGCATTTTGATAATTAACACCTGGTAAAGTAATTAATTCATAATCATATTCATCAGGATTTGAGAGAACTGAAATTGCGTTTGAATAATCACTTCCTGATAATCCTTGAATATTAATAGTGTCAATTTGAGTAAACATTTTTAATCCTGTAGAAGCACCACTACCATTTCCAAATAATGGACCTGTAGCGCCTCCAAAGGCACCACCTTCAGAACCAGAACCTACAACAGGTAATGAAGCAGTATATGCAGCATTAAATGTTCCGTTATTTAATAAATAGTTTGGAGTTGGAGCAGGTACGTTTGATATACGAACATATCTACTTTGGTTAATATATGAACCAGTAACTTGAATATTTAAACGACCATCACCATCAGTAATTATATTTTTAACTTGGTTACCAATTACATACTCAATGTAATTTGGTGAGTTAGGATCTAATGAAAGATTTAACCAAGTTTCTACTACTAATTGTTGATTAGAAGTATCATTACCTTGGCGGATAATAAGGTTAAATGTACCTGAACCTGTATTAACGTTAGTTACAGTCCAACGAATGTTGTCAACTGAACCACTTGTTAAAGCCCCACCAGGTAAAGTTTTACCTGAGGCTGCTACAGCACTTTGAGTTGCATTATTCATGATAACACCTTCTGAAAGTGTTTCAAGAACAAACGAAGCACCAGTACCACCTATATTAGTAATCTGAGATGATGTTGCAGGAGTATAAGCAGAATTAGAACTAGATACTACTCTAGTTACTAATAATGTTTCACCACCTTGTTGAAAGTAGTTATATGCAGAAATTGAAGTTAAATATTCAAGAGTTACACCACCACTAACAAACGAAGCACCAAATTTATTCTTATAATCAGAATATGAGGTTACTATTGTTGGTATTTCTACTGGACCTTTTACTGTAGGGCCTATAATAGCAGCACCAACGGCAATAGGGCCTGAGGTTACTTGTGATTGATCGTTTTCACGAGTTAATACACCAGGAGATAATAAAGTTTCAGCCATTTTTAATTAGATTTTGTCTACTGATAAATATATGAAAAATATTTAAAAATTAAGCAGTAATAGCCTCTAATGCGCCCGTTTTTAAATTTATTTTATTATCACCATATTTGTCAGATATACGTTGAGATACTTCATATTCACCTTGAATAACCTTATTAAATTGAGTTTCTAGTAATTGTTTTTGTGATTCTAGTCTTAATTTTTCATATTCAAGTTCACCTAAAGCATATATTAATGCTTGTTTAGCTTGTTGAAGATCTTTAAGTTCTTGTAACTCTTCAGCAGTAATTTGTGTTGGTTTTTCTTGTAAAATTCCCATATTAAAAGTCTTTATTTTTCATAAATGAAACAATTATATATCTTTTACCACTTAAAACAGGACGAGCACCATGTTTATGTGTTATACTTCCTGGATGTACACTTATCCAACCCTGTGGAGGTTTAGATAATTTTTTTTGGCGCCAAAACCAAGTTCCACCACCAGTATAATCTATATCTTTTTCAGATAAATTTACTAAAGCAGTAATATGGGAACTATCATGATGCAAACTTAAATGTCCTTGAGTATCTGGTGTATATCGTGCTAAAAAGTTTTCAGCATTTAGTTGATCCCATCCTTTACCCTCTAATCCAAACTTATGCATTGCCATAGGCATAACAAATTCCCAAAGCAAATCATAATATATTTTATCAAAGCCAATTTCAGTTAATACAAAATCGGTTGTTGGATAAAATTCATGACGTGCAAAAGTCCATACTTGAGCATGTTCTGCTTCTTCAATTATTTTAGTGCAAAATTCTTTAGTAAAAAATGGATAAATATATGTTCCATCAAATTCTTCATCAACAAATAATTCCCATTCTTTTTTAACCATGCCAGGTACTAAAAATTTTCTATGCCAGGCCGCCGTATCATTCCAATATTGATATAAATCTGGATGTAACGGAGTATATTCTTTGTCCATAATCTTTATTTTAAAAGGTTCTATTATAGATTCTAAATGTATATTTTCAGTTTGTGATTTATTATTTTTTTGAACTATATATTCTATATTTGTAGCGTAAGCATTTAATTTACGTTTATCATGTTTATTTAATAATTCAATTACATCTGGTCTTAAATGTGTGTCATATAATGTAGGTAAAAATTCATCTGTTGGAATTAAATTTTCCTCTAAACGTTTACTAATAACTATTTCAATACCTTTTTTACTTAAAGCATAGGCATGAGCATTAAATGAAAACAAAGGACGAGTAAAATAAGCATTAATTTGTTGTTCGGGTAAATCTCTCATTAAATTTCTACCTAAATGAATTAAATCCCAATTTTGAATAGATGAAATTATATTTTGAGAAAATTTTTCATTTAGGTAAAAATCTTCTTCTAATATTAGTACAGAATTAAATTCATTTTTATAAGCATCTTTCCAACATTTAATATGAGATAATACGCATCCTATTTCTCCAGGAGTAACATCTCTTAAATACCAATCAGCATTATTTTTAAATTTTTTCTCATTACGAAAATGTTCAAATTCTTTTATATTTGATATTTTCCATCCTTCCCAAGCTTTAAATTCAAATCCTGGGTTTGGATTTCTACCATCTACACCATCAATAAATGCTATTGATTCATATTGGATTCCACTTTCATCAAGCTGTTTAATAGTATTTTGTTTATATTCATCCGTTTTATTAAGTGAAATAATGTAAACACAATCAAAACTATAACAGCTATCTAAAAAGTTTTTCCATACTCTTCCAATAACATCTATATTAAATAAGAAAGCATATGCTTTATTACGTGTTAATCTATCATTGTTTGTTATAAGATCTATTACCTTAATTTTATCAAGATACCATCTTAATTCTTCTCCTGGATGTTTAATAAATTCAGCTTCATTAATTATTTCGGGAAGAGCACCTATTGGAGATGTTATAATTTTACAACCAGCTAATTGTGCTTCAACAGCAGTAATACAAAATGTTTCTTCATATTGAGTTGGATAAAACCAATATTCTGCTTTATTATATTCTTGATGAAGTATTTTAGCATCAACGTTACCAATAAATTGAACATCCTTTAAATTTAATTTCTTATATATTTGATTAAACACATCTAAACCATATTTGGGACAAAATACCTTTAATGTAGCGTTGGGTTTTATATCTTTAATATAATACCATAATTCTAATAAAGTATTTAACCCGCGTTCAGGATGTGATGAATATATAAATGAATCTTTTACTTTTTCTTCCTCAGTAAAGTTAGTAACATTAATACTATTATAAATTACTTTAATTTTATCTAATGGGTAACTATATTTTTCTGATATTTGTTTTTTATGCCATTCTGAAACACAAATTACCCCTGATAATTTAGGTAGTAAATCTCTACCCTCATTAGGTAATATTTCACCATTATAATAGGAATAATATTCTGTATTATGGATCCAAAGATAAGCTTTATGATAATTTACTTTATATTCTATATCAAGTAAAAAATTAATGTAACCCACCCCAATAACGACATCGTATTTTCTCGGAACTTTCCAAAGTAAGTCTCTATTAAGATAGGTTACATCATCATAAGTCATTTCAGCAACGTCTCCTGTTACATAAACGTTGTATCCGTTTTTAGCTAAGTATTTTATAGTATTAAGTAAAACTTGTTCAGTTCCCCCTAACTCTCTATCTAATGGGGAAAATAAATCTTTATAATAACCAATATGGAATAAAACATTTAGTTTCATATTATTTATAACTATCTCCTCCAACCCATAACACTAATGATTTACGAGTACCACTAGTTACAGGAGTAACTCTATGTAATAAATAAGAAGGAAATACTAAAACACATCCTTTTAATTTAGGAAGATCTTCTGGATTTTTACCTCTTAAAATTTGAAAATCACCCCCCGAATAATCATCAGGTCCTGTAAGTTGAACAGTAATACTAATTTTTCTTTGATTTAATGGATATCCACCCCCTATATCTAAATGATAATCATAATGTCCACCATCCTGATAATATTCAGTATACTGAATTTGTTCATTCATTGAGTAAAGATTAAATTTCCAAAGAGCATTATTAGCTTCTTGAATCATTCCACCTAATTTATCATATATCCATTTATAACCATTAACTTGAGGAATCCATGCTACTGCACTTTTTCTCATTTCGTTATTTATAACACCAGCATCTGTTACACCTGCTGAAGTTAAACCCCAATTAGCTGATTCAGCTATAATATGATCTACTTCATCAAAAGAAAAACCATTTTTAAACCAATACCATTCTAAAGGATCTGAGGCAATGTTTTGTTCAAATTTATACATAACTTAATTTATTGTATAAATATAAATATAAAAAAGGAAGCGACCAAAATTGGTCGCTTCACTTCTTTTAATTATTTATATTACTTATTTTCAAGTCTTTCAACTTTAGCTTTTAATTCCTTAACAGCTTCGATCAATAATGGAACGATTTTTTCATATATTACTGTGCGGAAGTTTTCACCAGATTTTGATTTTTCAACTTTATTACCATTTTCATCTTCAACATATTCTGTATCGAACGGAGCTAATTTAACAGCTTCTGGTAATATTGCTTCTAATTCATCTGCAAACACACCAACAATTCTATTTCTTGTATCATATCCAAAACTTGCTGCTAATTCATTATGGGTATAAGTTATACCTGTTAATGTAGCTAATTTATCAAGAGCATTGTCTATTACTTTTATGTTATCCTTAAGTCTTCTATCTGAGTAAAAGGCTGTAATCTCACCAGTAGCTCTAATATCACCTGTTGGACCAGCACCAGTATTAACACCTAAAGCTGATACGTTATTGGCTATTGAGTTACCTTTAGCACCTTGAGGGCCAGGAGAACCTGTTGGGCCTGTTGGACCTGTTGGGCCTGCTGGACCTGTAGCACCTGCAGGGCCTGGTGAACCTGTTGCACCTGTATTACCTTGAGCACCTGTATTACCTTGAGCACCTGTAGGACCTGTAGGACCTACGTTACCTTGAGCACCTTGTGCACCTTGAGCACCTGTATCTCCTTTAGCTCCTTGAGGGCCAGGAGAGCCTGTAGGACCTGTAGGACCTACGTTGCCTTGAGGACCTACGTTACCTTGAGGACCTATTTCACCTTTTTGTCCTTTATTACCTTGAGCTCCTTGAGGGCCAGGAGAACCTGTAGGACCTACGTTGCCTTGAGGACCTACGTTACCTTGAGGACCTTGAGGACCTATTTCACCTTTTTGTCCTTTATTACCTTGAGCTCCTTGAGCACCTGTATTACCTTGAGCACCTGTAGGACCTGTAGGACCTACGTTACCTTGAGCACCTTGTGCACCTTGTGCACCTTGAGCACCTGTATCTCCTTTAGCTCCTTGAGGACCAGTAGGGCCTGTTGGGCCTGTTGCACCTGTGTTACCTTGAGGACCTACGTTACCTTGAGGACCTATTTCACCTTTTTGTCCTTTATTACCTTGAGCTCCTTGAGCACCTGTTGGACCTGTTGCACCTGTAGGACCTGTAGGACCTACGTTACCTTGAGCACCTTGTGCACCTTGAGCACCTGTATCTCCTTTAGCTCCTTGAGGACCAGTAGGGCCTGTTGGGCCTGTTGCACCTGTGTTACCTTGAGGGCCTTGAGGACCTAATTCACCTTTCTGTCCTTTATTACCTTGAGCTCCTTGAGCACCTGTTGGACCTGTAGGACCTGTTGGGCCTGTAGGACCTGTAGGACCAGTTGCACCTTGAGCACCTGTATCTCCTTTGGCTCCTTGAGCACCTTGTGGACCAGTAGGACCAGTAGGACCAGTTGCACCTTGAGCACCTGTATCTCCTTTGGCTCCTTGAGCACCTTGTGGACCAGTAGGACCAGTAGGACCAGTTGCACCTGTATCTCCTTTGACTCCTTGAGCACCTTGTGGACCAGTAGGACCAGTAGGACCAGTTGCACCTTGAGCACCTGTATCTCCTTTGGCTCCTTGAGGACCAGTAGCGCCAGTTGGACCTGTAGGACCTGTAGGACCAGTTGCACCTGTATCTCCTTTGGCTCCTTGAGGACCAGTAGCGCCAGTTGGACCTGTAGGACCTGTAGGACCAGTTGCACCTGTATCTCCTTTAGCACCTTGAGGGCCTGTTGCACCTGTTGGACCTGTAGGACCTGTAGGACCAGTTGCACCTGTATCTCCTTTAGCACCTTGAGGGCCTGTATTACCTTGAGAACCTACTTCGCCTTTTTGTCCTTTATTACCTTGAGGACCTGTATTGCCTTGAGGACCTTGAGGGCCTGTTGGACCAATATCTCCTTTAGTACCTTGAGCACCTGTTGGACCTACATCACCCTTAGCGCCTTTATCACCTGTTCTACTAAATTGAACTGCTAATAAAGCTCCATTAGATGGTAAATTACCACTAATATAAGAAACAGGGATTTCATAATAACCTGAATCAGCAGTTACTGCTCCTGTTACTTGGAATTGATTAACAACTGTACCTGTATCTCTGCTATATATTGTGATGACACCTCTTGCTGAGGTTGTTGTTGAATCATCCCAAGTATCATACCAAGCAGTTTGAGAATTACCTAATTGATCAACATTATCTATAAAAATAGTTGTTACTGAACTAATTGTACCACTATTATATTTGAATATTCCAGCTCCTGGATCAGAATCATTTATGTTTGTAGAGAAATTATAAGGTACTCCTCCTTTTTGTCCTGAGGAACCAGAAGATCCACTTGA
>Ga0194133_10002714_pt1 | contig 26753 bp, 32 predicted proteins | sample TA2KigOf40mmetaG_FD_155448 | JGI IMG/M metagenome (GOLD analysis project Ga0194133, IMG submission 155448) | Freshwater microbial communities from Lake Tanganyika, Tanzania - TA2015055 Kigoma Offshore 40m | ecosystem: Environmental > Aquatic > Freshwater > Lake | place: Tanzania: Lake... | reverse complement strand
GGTGAAGCTGATGGACCTCAAGATGGAACAGACCGGCTCTGACATCCATGCCCTGTGGCAAGGCACGTTCATGGTCGGCTCCATGGCTTGCGGCACCAACGTGCTGCGCCCTGACTGCGCCATCGAAATCACCTTCAGCTAATAAGGTGCGGGGGCCTTCGGGCCCCCTTTCTTTTCCTTTTGCGACTTAGGCCATGACCCTCACTCGCACCACATACCTTGAGGCCGTCAACCTGGTGCTGCGGATGGCGGGCGAAGCCCCGGTCAACGCTGTAGACGGGCAGTTTGGCTTAGCTCAACAGTCAAGCGATGCCCTCATAACCGCTAGTCGCAAACTGATGATGGAGGGTTGGTCGTTTAACACCGACTACCAACGCACGCTGCAACGGGATAACGCCACAAACGAGATCAAAGTCCCCACCAACGCACTGCGCGTTGAGGTTAACCCTTTTGACTACCCCAGCCTGGACGTTGTGCAGCGAGGCGAGAAGCTGTACAACCGCAAGGCTGGCACCTACGTCTTTACCCAGGACATTAAGGCTGATGTGTCCTATGGCTTGGAGTGGGATGAGCTACCAGAGCACGCCCGTCGACTGATTGCCGTGTCAGCTGGCCGTGAGCTGCAGCAATCCGTCATTGGTTCTGCAGACCTGGAAAAAATTAACTACATCATGGAGTATGAGGCCCGCACGGCTTTCATGGAAATAGAGACAACGACTACAAACCACAGCATGCTGCAGGGTAACCCCAACATTGCAGGCCCCTACCTGAGCTACATCCCCACACAAGCCCTGCGTCGTTAAGCCATGCCGTTAGTTAGCAGCACCATCCCCAACTTGATCAACGGGGTAAGTCAGCAGCCTGCGGCGCTGCGCTTGGCATCCCAGGCTGAGGCCGTTATCAACTGCCTGCCCAGCCCTGTAGAGGGCCTTAAGAAACGCCCTCCCTTTAGCCACCTCAAGCAAATCTTTGCAGGCACTGCAGGCACTGGTCGTCCGTTCTTTACGGTGGTGGACCGGGACGGAGCCAACCGCTGGGGCGTGCTGCTGCAAGACCAAGCCATCAAGGTGTTTGACCTAGACGGCACATTGCGCACGGTTACAGCGCCTAACGGGTTGAACTACCTGGATGTCACAGGAGAACCCAGCAAACAGTTCCGCGTGGCTTCCGTTGCTGACTTCACCTTCATTGTGAATCGAGAGAAAGTACCTGCGTTGCTTACTGGCGGCGGAGACAAAAGCCCAACCTGGGGCACAAAGTCAATGGTGTTTGTAAAGGCTGCTGAATACAACACCACGTATTCAGTCACGGTCAATAACACCACTGTGACTTTTACAACGCCTGTTGTCGGCAGCGGTCAACCCACCACACCGACCATTGCCACCAATTTGCGTAACAGCTTGGCGTCGGCCCTGGGAGGGGCGTTCACCATTACAGCCAATGACTACATCATCAACATCCAGAAAAATGACGGTAGCGACTACACCCTTTCTGCCACTGACGGCTATGACGGCCAGTCAATTCGTGCGATCAAAGGAGTGGTAAGCGGCATTACCGACCTACCTACCATCGCCTTGCACGGCTTCATTGTAAAGATACAAGGCAACACGGCTTCAGAGTTTGACGACTGGTATTTGATCTTTGAGACAAACACCGGCAGCGGCTTTGGTGCAGGGGTGTGGAGAGAGACCGTAGCTCCGGGCATCGACTACAAGCTAGATCCAGCGACCATGCCCCATGTGCTGGTACGCAACAGCAACAACACCTACACCTTTAAGCAATTTGACTGGTCGCCTCGTAAGGCAGGTGACGTCAACAGCGCCCCAAACCCCAGCTTCATAGGACGAGCGATCAACAACCTGACAATATTCCGCAACCGCTTGGCTCTGTTGACCGACGAGAACGTGGTGATGTCGGCAGCTGATGAGTTTGAGCGGTTTTTTCCTGAAACCGTGCAGACGGTTTTGGACTCAGACCCAATCGACCTGAGCTGTGGGGGTAACCAGGTCAACATCTTGTTGGCTGCGGTGCCATTTGCCAGCACCCTGCTCCTGTTCTCACGGCACGGTCAGTTCCGCATGGACAGCGGTTCGCTGACCGTTCAGCCCCTTACGCCCAAGAGCGCCAACATCACGGCAATGACAGCCTTTGAGCTGTACGACGGCGTAGATCCAGTAGCTGCGGGCCGCACGATTTTCTTTGCAATTCCCCGTGGTGAGTTCAGTGGCCTGCGGGAATACTTCCTGCCAGATACCACCAGCCCAGTACCTGCATCAGACGAGGTGACCTCAGCGGTGCCGCGGTTTATACCCAGCGACATTGCCCAGATGACAGCCACCGTGTCGGAAGAGTCTGTGGCCTTGGTCGCTAAAAGCCAGCCCAAGCGGATTTACTTCTACAAGTTCTTTTTCCAAGGGGATCAAAAGTTGCAGAGCGCCTGGTCCTACTGGGAGGTGTCAGGCGCCAAGTCAATCATTGGCATCCAGTTTGTTGACAGCGACCTGTACTGCGTCGTTGAGTACGCGGACGGCGTGTACCTGGAAAGGGTGGTTGTTCGCCCAGAGAACGTGGACACAGGCGCCGGCTACGAGCTGCTGGTAGATCGCAAGGCAACGGAGGCTACCTGTACAACTGCGCTTACCAACCCAAGCGGCTTGGATTTGCAATCGACCATTACGCTGCCGTATCCCCGCAACACTGCAGCACAGATGGTGGTAGTGGGGCGAGAGCACGCAGGCAACACCCTTCAACCAGGCAAGGTAATTTTCCCGATTACCCAAACTGCAAACACCATCACAGTGCGCGGTGACCTGACGGCAGCCAAGTTCTTTGTTGGCGAGCTGTACGACATGCGGTACGAGTTCTCTACTCCGTATCTGAAGGAGCAGCCCCAAGGTGGGGGCATTGCAGTGATTGGCGGCCCCAGGCTGCAGATGCGTACTTGGACGCTGATCCACGACAAGAGCGCCCACTTCGAGATGTGGGTCACACCCCGCGGCAGGGACACCAAGAAGCACCCCTACAACGGGTTGTTGATGGGTGATGCTGGCGTAAAGCTGGGCCAGGTGCCGCAGATGGTGGGCAAGTTTCGCGTGCCTGTGATGGCACAGAACATCGACACCAAGATTGAGATCAGGAGCAGCAGCCCACTGCCCTGCCGTATTCAGTCGGCAGAATGGGAGGGCAACTACTACAGCCGCACGCAACGCCTGTGACGGTTGGCTATACGCGCATTACCAAGGCGTCAGACATCCCTGTGGTCGCCGCCAACATGCGCAAGGAGGACGTGGCTGAGGTACTGGCAGGTGAGGGCCTAGGGCCCAAGGAGGCGCTGCTGTTTTGCTTTATGGCAGGCAAGCCCTGCATGACCATCTGCAACAGCAAGGACGAGCCCATAGCCATGTGGGGCGTTACGCCTGATGCAGGTAAGGTGGGACGAGTATGGATGCTGGGAACCGACGAGCTAGTTGGTGACCGGCGCATTCGCGTCCGTTTCTTGAGGGAGGTCAAGGCGTATCTCAAAGAGTTGTTCAAGACCTACGCTGTGCTGTGGAATTGCGTCGATGCCCGTAACACGGTTCACATACGATGGATCCAATGGATGGGCTTTACCTTTGTCGCTAAGCATCCAAACTATGGTGCAGAAGGTCGATTGTTTTTGGAGTTCTGCCAAGTAAGCCCATGTGTGGTCCAGCCGCTGTAGCTGCAGTTTCCGTCATTAGCTCTGTTGTATCAGCAGGGCTTGGAATCTATGGCTCTATTGCTCAGGGCCGGGCGGCTCAGCAGCAGGTTGAACAACAGTACGCGGCGCAGCAAATGCAAACGCAGTACCAGTTTGCTGAAGCACAGCGGCAAATGGACTACCAATTTCAAGAGCAGCTGCGCATGGCTGAGTACAACTATCAGAACCAGGTGGCACAGCGTGACGCTGAGTACCGCAACGCATCCTTGCAATTTGACTACCAAATGGCTGAGCAGCAGCGGCAGTACCAGTACGAGCTAGCTGTCAACCAGCAAAACTTCGAGTACCAACAAGCTCAGGTTGCTGCTAACCGTGCCTTTGAGCTGCAAAGGGAACAACAACAAAAATCGGTGATGGAGCTTAATTCTGAGTTGGCAGGCATTGCTTACGGCAACGACCTACGCCTGCTTGACTTGCGCTTTATGCAAGAGGAGCAAGCTGCCGCACAAAGCAAGCTCAAGGCTCAAAAGGAAATAGCCCAAGAGCGTGCAGCTGTGCGTGCATCAGGCCGCACTGGCAACGTCGTGGACAACTTGCTAGCTGATTACTCCCGACAACTAGCTCAGTTTGATTACGCCACTAACCGCAACCTGGCTTTTGCAAGCAGAGACTTGCAGGAACAAAAGCGCGGCAGCCAGGCTACATACGCGGCACGTAAGGCTTCAGAGCAGCCTTACATCAAGCAGCCATTTGTTGACCCAATTAAAGGGCGGGCTTTGGCCCCTGGTGGTGGCGTGGCGCCAGTGTATGGCGTCGCACCAGTGCGTCAGCAAGTTACTAGAGGCGAGGTGGCGGGGGCTCCTGTGTACAAGTCGTCTGTAAGCATGACGCCTTACAACATCAGTGCGGCCAGCGCCGGCGCTACAGGCATAGCCAATACTGTTACCGCCGTAGACAACTACAACTACGCCAAAAAGACCGGGAAGCTACCCGGGAGGTCTTAACCGATGGCACGCCCTACTCTCGGCCCCGCTTACGGCAACACCGACAGGTCGACACCGGCCAGGCTTTTGGGTGGCATTCCGGAATCAAGCAGCCAGGCGCCGATTGCTGGTAACGAGCTAGCAGCACCGGCCCTGCAGGTCGTACAGCGCATTGTTGACACCTTCTCTGCGCCAGGCCAAGGGCCCACTCTGGGCGGCCCTATGCAGATCCCGTCGCCTCCTGGCGTTGCTCGGGCACAGAACCCCGTGGTGTCGCCACTGCCGCGGCCCTACACACCACCTAACCCGGTGACGATGGAGAGCCGGGTGCTGGAATCACCGACGCCGCCATACGTTGACAACATGGGGGCGTTGGCTAAGTCCCTATCAAGCTTCAGCACGTTCTTTGACGCCCTGCAAAGAACAGTAGAAACCAGGGACAAGATTGCTGACGAAAACGCCAAGGCTGCAGGCGGCGCATTGGCAATGCAAGCTGCTCAAGCCGGTACGTTTGACAGCTTGCAATCCCTGCAAAAGCACCTTGAAAAAGGCAAGGCGCAAGGACTTGCGGGCTACGACGTCTTGATGCAGCGGTTTCAAGCTGCTGATCCCCGAGCCCTGCGTTACGCCACTATTGGGATACAAGACGCTTACATCAAAAGCAACGCCGCCACCCTCAAGGAACGTGTAGCGCAAACCAAAACTTTGCTGGATGGTCGTCCTGTTAATTCAGTACCAGCTAGCGACCCTGCGTACCAGCAGTTGGTAACTGCCTTAATGTTCCCGAACGGAACCATGGGCATCTTGCCTGAGGTATATCAGGCCAATCAACAACTGCTAGGGGCCATCTACGGCTCAGCTGCTTCAGATCAAGAGAAACGGTTTGGTGGCTACAAAACACAAAAGGCTAAAGAAGGTTTAGGCGCAAAGCGTGACAGCGCAGCCATGACGCTGGTCAACGGTCTTTTGTCACCAGCACAAGTTGCATTTGACCTTACCAATGGTCTTGATGGGTTTTGGAGCGAAAGCGGTCAAACCAATGAGGAGTATCAAAAAGAAAAAGAAGGGTTTGCTAAAGAGTTTGTAAGGTCAGTGCTGGCTGCTGGCCAAGGCAATTACAGCAAATCCAAGCTTGCGCTTTCGCGTGTGCCTGAAGTGATTGCACAGATACGGGTCGGCCCAGTGGCCGATGGCGACAAGCGCCCCTTTTTGCTTCAAGAAATTGGCGGCATGGCCAAGTTGTACGAAATAATGGACGACTTGCGGAAAGAGGTAGTTGGTCAGCAAAACCTGCAAGACAGTCTTGATAGCCGTGATGCACAGGAACAAGTAAGGATTGACATTGCAGCTGCCTTTACACCAGAGGTCCTGGCAGATCCTGCCAAGATTGAAGCCACGGAAAATATCTTGCTAGCTCGTGGCCGTCAGCTTTACGCCAAGGATCCAAACAAGGCTTTGGCTTATGAAGAGGCTGTTAAAAAGCACACCTCAGGAATCAATACTGGTTACGTGCAGCCAGTGCAAGAAAAAAATGAAATAAACCTGTGGGCTGAGATGGCGCAGAACCCCAATGCTGATTTCACGCAACGCATTATGCAGTCGCAAGATTCAGGACAGATTAGCTTTAATGCCGCTAAAGGCTTTCTGGCTAATCAAGCCAGCCGCAACCGAGAAGACAACAGAGCCAACTATCAAATTTTACGTGGTTTCCAAGATGACCTAAAGAAACGCCTTGAGCTTCAATACGCTCTCCCCGGGTCAGACGGTGATCAGACTTTTACGCCAAAAGAAGCTAGAGAGCTTAATCAAGCTTTGGGCGCCTTGTATAGAGCAGGCGATGACTTAATCCGAAAAAATCCAGGCCAAGACCTCACGAGACAGCTAGGCGATTTACACAGCAATGCGCTGAGCAAATCTTTGCCTCAGCGACAACGACAGGCCCCACTTGGCGACTCGCCGGAAGCTGTTCTTCGCCTTTTACAAAGTACAAGTGATTCACGAGGCAATCCGCAGCAAAATGTAAGGCTGCAACGTCAAGCTGAAACAGGTTTGGTTTACAGCAAGGCAGGCTTGGAAAAGCAATTAGACACCATTCTTAGTGGCAAACCTTTAGACAGCAAAGCCAAGGACATTATTCGCCGCACGGGCATGAAGCCCAGCGAGTTCTTTATAAAGCAGTCAGCGAACCTTGGCGTTCCTCTTACTAATGAACAGAAAAAAAGCCTGCAAGAGCTTGATGGCGGTGACCTGGTGTCACAAACCCCAACAGGCAGTGGTGGCTTGGCCATGGTGCCTACCAACCGCTACCTGCCAATAGCGCAAAAGCTTGGTCTGCAATTTGCCAGCACCGTGCTTGATGCCTTTGTGCCTCCTGCAGCTGCGGCCCAACCTGTAATAGCAACTGCCAGTAGAGGCAGTGGTGGCATCAACTCCACTATTGGTCAGCGGTCATCAATTATTAACGCAGCTAGCCAGCTCGGAATCCGCCCTGTTGATCTTGCTGCTGTGATTTCGCTTGAGACTGGTGGCACTTTTGCCAAGGACATCAAAGGCGGTGACGGCGGCAACTACCAAGGGCTAATTCAGTTTGGCCCTTCCGAACGAAAGACCTATGGCTATCGCAGCACTATGAATTTTGAGCAACAGGTCTTAGGTCCTGTCGTCCGGTATCTCAAGGCCAGAGGCGTCAAGCCGGGCCATGGCGCCCAAGAAATATACGCTGCAATCCTTACTGGCAATGTCGCCAACATTGCGCAAGGCGGTCTTGACTGGAAGGATTCAAATGGAACATCTGTCCGCAAAGCCCTGCCAAGCTTGACTAAAGGCGGGCATTATCAGAACGCAGTCCGCTTCCTCCGCGGTAACTAAGCCATGCCGTATCAACAGATCAAGGATTCGCAGACGGGCGAGGTTCGGGAGGTGTACGTCGCCCCGCCAAGGGCTGCTGCTAAGCCAGCTGCTAAGCCAGCTGCGGCACCCCAGCAGTCAAACGCCAATCCTTTGCTTCAATTCCTTGCCAACACGCCTGTAGGCCTTGTGCTGCAGGCAGGCGGTAGCTCCATAGGTACAGCCCTTGATGTGTTGCAGCGTGGTCGCAGTATCCCTGAGGCCCTTGGAGCAAGTAACGAGGCATATGCGCGGGCCCTTGAGGGGCCAGGCGCTAACAAGGCAACGCTGCGGGTCATCACCAATGCAACCCGCAACTTCTTGCAAGAGGCCAGCGACCTTGTAACAGCTGACATCCCTGCTGCGTTTGGTGACAAAGCAATTAAACCCACCAGCAAGGAGATGCCAGATGCACCCTTCTTGGGATTCCTGCCGCCTTTGGCTAAGGCAAAAAGCAGCGGCCCTGCTGAGGACCTAGCCACTGGCATTGCTCAAGTAGCTATTGAATTTTTCCCTGCCACCAAAGCTGTAGGCCTAGCGGGTGCTGGCCTTAAGGCACTGCCTGGTGCAGCACGAGTTGTAAAAGCCACTGACAAAGCGGGTGATGCGATCCAAGCCTATAAGGCTGCGCAGATCACCAAGCTGACACCAAAGCTGCAAAAGCCTGTAACTGTCGCCGTTGGTGGTGTTGAGGCCGTAGCAAGCAACCTGGTAGGCAAAGGCGCAGCGACTGGTGCGTTAATCGACTTTGCTGGCTTTGACCAAAACGAAGGCCGCCTGTATGACCTGGCCGACAAGTTTAAAGAAAAGCTTACAGGCACTCCGTTGGAGTATCCTTTCTTAGACTACCTCAAGTCCAAGCCCGGTGACGTAGGCGTCGAGGGCCGTCTTAAGAACGCCGTAGAAGGCGTGTTTGTTGGTTCCACTGTCGAGTTCCTGATGCGGGCTTTCCGCGCAGGTAAGTACGTGGAACGCCTGCGTAACGCAACGCCTGAAGAAAGGCCTACTGCTGCTGCTGTCGCAGCTGAAGCGGCTAACGACCTAAAGCAGGTTATGACGCAGCAGGGCACTGATGCTGCAGAACAAGTACGTGCCCTTAACACTCTGCAAGACATTGGAAGAGGCGTTGAGGTTCCTAGCCCGGCTGCCGCACCTGTTGCCCGTGAGGCTGACGAGGTTGCTGTTTCAGCGACAGAAGCAGCAGTACCCCCTGCAGTAGCTGCACCTGAGCCGCGAGCGCAAGTCAAGCTCACTGCCACCCAGCGTCGTGAGTTGGAAACGTCAAACTCCACCTTGATGGGGGAAATTGGAGTTGATCTAAAGCAAGGGCTGACACGGCCACAGCTGGAAGCGTTAGAGCAAAGCATCCGCAGCGATTACGCACTGCCAGGGCAAGGCGGCATTGATGAAGTTTCTGCAGCCACCCGCAAGTCGATGATTAAGTTGGCTGACAAGTTCAGAAAAGCTGCTGATGAATTGCCTGCAGAACAAGCACCGGTTGCTCCTGCAGCTACCCCGCTTGACCAGGCCGTAACGCCTCAAGCCGTTGCACCTGTAGCCCGTGCCGCTGACGAGGTAGCCGTTCCGGCAACCGATGCAGCAGTTCCTCCCGCAGTTGCTGCACCTGAGCAAGCGGTAACGCCACCTGACATCCAGGCTCGCATCGCAGCCCTGGGCCCTGAGCCTGAACTGCCCACGCCACCGCAGGTCACTCGCCCGGAACAGCAAGCCGATCCTCAAGGCTTTGGTGTGGCCACAGATGTAGACGCTGCTGCCCGCGAGGCATACGAGGCTCAGCTCAAGGCCTACAACGACTACTACGCCCAGCGTGACGCCATCGAAGCAGAGGCCGTTGCACCCCCTGCGGCTGCTGCTGGCCCCACTCAACAGGAGATCCAGCAGCTGGATGACCTGCTTGCAAGAGCAGCTTCAAACCTGCCGCTAGAGCAGCGCATTGCCCTGCGAGATCAGCAGCTAGCCCAGAAGTACGGCACAGGCTTGACGGATGAGCCCCCTGCTCCTCCTGCGCCCCCTGCTCCCCCCACGCTTGTCCAGGCACCTGTGCCGGATGACGAATGGGCTCGTCGCTTTGCAGAGCAAATCCAAGCCAACCGTGCAGCTATTGATGCCGGTGAGATGACTATTGACGATCTGCTGGCTAATAACATCCAGAAGATTGAGTCGCCCTCTGGTGCCACCACGTATCAACCTGTCCAGCCACAGGCCATGGTTGAGGGCTACCGGTCTTGGAGCGACTTGGTAAGTCGGTCTGATGCCACCGGCATTCGGACAATGACTGACGAGCAGATTGCCAGTGATACAGCTGCATGGCTTGCAAGAAACAACTACAGCACCGAAGCAGTATTTGAAAACTTGAAGCGCCTGAGCGGCCCGTTGTCGGCCTACAAAGAAAACCTAGTTGCCATGCGCTCAATGGCCTTGTTGGTTGACAGCACAAACCTGGAAGCAGGTGTTGCTGCCAACCGCTGGCTCAACAGCGTTGTGGACGAAGCTGCCGACATGGGCCAGTTGACTGCTGAGCTGGTGACTGCCGCGGCCAAGCAGGATCGTGCCAACCGTGCCTTTGAATCTGTTACTAGACCGTTGGGTCAGTTGCTGCGTAGCACCCAAATACCACGGCCTGAGCCTGGCTCTGTTCCGTTTAAGGACGGCGACGCAGCTGCTGCTGTGGTCGATGTTGAGGTGGTGCAACCTGGTAAGAGCATTGGCGCTGACTTTGAAAAAGAGCTGGCCAAGGACCAAGAAGAGCTGATTGCTGACACCATCGGCGCCAAGATCAGTCCCGAAACTCGTGAGGCCATTGTCACTGGCCAATACGACAACCCCAAGGTGATTGAGGAGCTGCAAGCCCTAGCTCTCAACATGGCGCAAGGCGCCGTTACACCTGGCTTTAGCCAAGGCTTTTATTCCAAGATGAACAAAAGCGTAGGCCTTGGAGCGGAAGGTCTAATGATGTACCGCTCCAGCCAGCTGTTGTCATCAGGCGTCACCTTGTGGGGCAACGTTATTAACAGCGCCCTGCGCACGGTGGAACTGCCGTTTACGCAAGCTGTAGGTGCACTGGTCACTGGCAACCCACAGCGGGCTAGCCGGTCGTTAATGATCTACGGCCAATACGTCAGCAATTTGGCTAACGCTTTCCGTATGGGCGTGGAGTCGTTCAAGGTAGGCCGCGGCCTCTTTGACCTAGACCGCAGCCAGGTGGACTTCTTGGACCGCTTGGCAAAGCAAGATGCCAATGCCGAACTTATTGATACTGCTGCTAAGGGCGAATGGAACCTAAACACCTTGCCTTGGGTGTCAGTGCAAGACAGAAACAACTGGGCCATAGCGCAAAGGCGACTGTGGCAAACCCTTAATCTCAGCAGCCGCTTGCAAGTATCTGTTGACTCTGCCTTCAAAACCATGGTGGGCCAGTCGTTTGAATACGTGCGCAACCTGCAACCTGGCCTTGATCACGCTGCCCGCCTAGGGCTTGTTAACAACAGCAAGGAGGCTTGGCGGTTTGCACAGGACTATGCGCAGGCTGCAGTAGATCGCCGCCTGCAAGACGTTGTGATCGACGGCAAAACCATTCTTGATGGCGTCATGGATAGCCCCCATGCGCAAACTGCGACTAGGTGGGCCACTTTTACCGACGACATCTGGGCAAGCATGGAGCCGCGCACTATGCAGCGGGGCATGGAAATTGCCGAAGCCAAGGGTTTTAGAGATGCAGAAGCTAAGGCTTACGCCGAGGAATATGTAAACAAGGGCCCTGTGGGGGTTTTTGGAGAGCGCGTTTCTGACGTTCCGTTCTTTGCACGTACTTTCAGCGTGATGCCAAAGCTTTGGCAGACAGGCCTGGACTCAAAAGCAGCCCCCTTGTTTGCCCTAATACAGCCCTTTAACCGCACTCCTGGAGACATTATTAAGTCGGCGGCTCGCAAGACGCCACTGGCTCCTTTGGTAGATACGTGGTGGCGAGATGTGTTTTCTGAGGATGCCATGACCCGTGACCGGGCATATGGCGATGTAGCGACTGGTGCTGCTGCTATCGCTCTGCTAAGTATTGCTGCAACTCATGGCCGCATACAGCTCACGGGTGGTGGCCCTGTTAACCCAGACGCAAGGCGCAAGTGGCTAGAGCAAGAAGGTAAGCAGCCGTATTCTTTGCGGTTCCGCACAGGAACTGACGAGAACGGCAATCCAATCTTTACCGATTGGATCAGCATGCGAACTTTAGAACCTTTCGCGTCTTTGTTTGGAGGCTTAGCTGACTACCAAGAACTTGCGAACAAAGTGAGCACGGAAGCCCGTGAGCGCATGGGCTCAGCAATAATTATTGATTTTATAACTGCAGTAGGCCTTGGCCAAGTAAATAAGTCGTACTTTCAGGGTGTTATGGAAATTTACGAAGCGGCCATGAGCGCGGGCGAAACTGACATTGGCCCCAACCGGAGGCACCCCACCGCCCGTTACCTTGAGCGCCTTGTAGCAAGTCTCCTGCCTGGCAGCAGCGCACTACGTGCTGGCCGTCGCCTTGCCGACCCTACTGCCCGAGAAGTCGAACCCAGCAACAACCCCAACTTGGCGATGCGGTTGTTTGAGGAAACCGCAAGCGAAATTAAAAACATGATCCCTGGGTGGTCTGAGTCCCTACCTCCCAAGCGCAACTGGATTACGGGAGATCCCGTTATCCTGAGCGGCGTGTGGGGCGATTCGTTCCTGCCAGCTGATCAACCGTGGCTTGCGTCGTTGCTGCAGCTAAGCCCTGCGTCGCCATTCCAGCTAAAGCGTGACCCTGGAGAAGCAGTGCTGCGAGAGATGGGTCAACTTGCTGGCCGCGGCGCTGGCTTTGTTGGGCCCAGGTCCACAGACTTTACTAATGGCGGAACAATTAAGGACAACCGCTTGAGCCCTGTTGAGTTTGAGCAGTACATCCTGGCCATCAGCCGTACACCCGATCAGTTCGGCAGAACGCTGCTGCAGGCACTGGATGAAGAAATAAAGAGCGACCTGTACCAGCAGAACCCACAGGGCCAACCCAGTGAACGAGTACCAAGCCTGCGCGTTGCTGCTTTGAACACCGTGATCAGCAAGTACCTGGCGCTAGGCCGCGAGACCTTCCTTACAGGGCCTTACGGCGTGCGGCTAATGGAGAACAAGGACTACTCCGAAGGAGCTAACCGTGACGTCCAGTTTCGGCTTAAATACGGTCAAGAGATTGACCCACGGTCCTTCATAGAGGCTCTGCGCTGATGGCTTACTCCTACGTCACCTACACGGGAAACGGCGCCACGACCCAGTTTGCGGTGCCGTTTGGATACATCCGTAAGGAACACATTGAAGTTTCTTTGAACGGGACGGTTACCGCAGCCTTCACCTGGGTTACCAACGCCACCATTCAAATGAACACCGCTCCCGCCAACGCGGTAGTGGTCAAAATTTTACGGATCACCCCAGTCAACGCATCGCTAGTCAATTTCACTGACGGCAGCACGCCGGTTGCTAGCGACTTCAACACGACTAACACGCAAGGCCTGTACACCAACCAGGAATTGCGGGACATATCGGACAGCACAAACGCCCTGTCAAGCCAAGCGGTAACGGCAGCGCAAAACGCGACGAACACAGCCAATAGTGCGTCAGCTTCTGCGGCATCTGCGGTTTCTACAGCTAACAACGCAAACAGCACAGCGCAATCAACTATTGCTACAGCAAACACAGCTAGCGCAAACGCTGCGGCGGCAGTTAGCACAGCCAACAATGCATCAGCAGCTGCTGCAGCTGCAGTTAATACGGCTAACAATGCCTCTGCTGCAGTTGGAGCTGCAACTACAACTGCCAATAACGCAGCGGCTGCTGTGGCGGCAGCTACTTCTGCGGCAAACGGAGCTGTTAATACCGCAAACGCGGCCAATGCCACAGCAAATACAGCACTAGGCAACAGCCAAACAGCAATTACTACAGCCAACAACGCCTCCACTGCGGCAAGTAACGCAACGACTACCGCTAACAACGCTTCTGCTACCGCTAACAACGCTTCTACAGCAGCAAATAACGCTGTTGGCACAGCAAACTCTGCAGCAGCTGCTGTAGCCAATGCACTTCTCTATGACGTCGTTGCCAACGTAGCTGCAATACCAGCCAACCCTGCAAACAACAAAGCTGTTGAAGTAACAAACAGCTCAAACATTCAAGCATTTTCGCCACTTGCGGGACTGCCTGCAGGCTTTGTTGGAGCTAGTGGCCTGAGCGTGCGGATTGTTTATTCAACTGCAGGCGCGACGTGGAATTTTATTCAGTATTTCCCTAACGATCCAGAAAACCGTTACTTAAAATTATCTGGCGGCACTTTGACTGGCGCTATTACTGGAACACAAACTGGCAACATTATTCCTTTTTATTTTAATACTTACGCTGGACTGCCATCGGCATCTACTTACCACGGTGCCGTTGCTCACGCTCATGACACCGGAGGGTTGTACTACGCCCATGGCGGGCAATGGGTCCAACTGGCGGTGGCTGGAGCTTCTGCAGGGGCAATTATTGAAAATCAACAAACGATCAATAGTAGCTACACCTTGTCAGCGGGCTACAATGGCTCATCAGTAGGACCTGTTACGGTAGCCGCTGGGGTTTCGGTGACAGTTCCCGCCAATGCCGTCTGGGCAATTCTCTAGCCATGGCTTACGGATCGGTCAAAGTTGATTCCATTGTGACTAGCACGCAGGTCATCAATACTGATGACTTGGTTGCTAAGACACGTACCGTCAGCCCCGGCACGGGTTTGACTGGCGGTGGCGATTTGTCTGCCAACCGCACCATCAGTGCTGATGTGGCAACGCAAGCTGAAGCCGAGGCCGGCGCGGCTGCAAACAAATTGATGACGCCGCAGCGCACAGCGCAGGCGATTGCTTTGTTGTCGCCGGCTCCGGTGTTTGCCTCGCAGGCCGAAGCTGAAGCTGGCTCGGCATCCGACAAAGTGATGTCCCCGCTGCGCACAGCGCAGGCGATTGCAGCTTTAAGTGGCGGCGCTGTCTACTACAACCGCAGACCTCCTCTGCATCGCGGCTCGCTGTTTTACAAGACGGCTGCAACCACAATCAGCGTGGTGGCCGGTGCTGTGCTTAACGGCAAGCTCTACGCCACGGCAACCGCTGTGACGATGCCTGCCAGCTTTACCAACAACAGCGACTACGCCATTTGGCAGCACCCCAGCACTGGTGCTTTGGTGGCTGACGCCAACTACACAACAGCACCTGCTGGCGCCACTGGCGGCTCGATTGTTGGCGGCTTCCACTACGTCCCTAGCGGGCGGCCAACGGGTTTTAATAACACCTCCCCAACAGGTAGTGCCGAAATCCTGGAGTTCAGCATTTTTGATCTGACTTATCGCCCCAGCTGCCCAGACCCTCGCGGAATGGTTTGCATCAACGATGCGTTTTGGATTGACATCTATTTGGCAGGGGCCACCAGCTATGCCGGCAGCACGTTCTCTGCTGTCCCCAGCAGCAAGATCGGCCTGACCATTGCTGATGGCAGCAGCTACGCCCTGGTGCCCGCTCAGTACGGCGGCAACGGCAGCAGCAACTACGGCAGCTTTACCTGGTACGAAGCCTCAGAAATGGCTGCCAGCTTTGGCAAGCGCCTGCCGTTCTATGCCGAGTTTGCAGCGGCTGCGTTTGGTGCTCCAGAGGCCGGCAGCCGTGGCTCTGACGCAGGCACGGTGCAGTGGGAGCGAATTAGCAAGTTTGGTTTGGCCCAGGCAACGGGCGTCATGTGGCAGTGGGGCGCAGACACCTCTGGAAACGGCTCTGGCGGCTCCTGGTCGGCCAACACTGAGGGTAGAGGCAGTGTGTATTCGACCGATGCCCGCGCCGTCCTCCTCGGGGGCTACTGGAACGACGGGGCCTACTCCGGGTCTCGTTACGCCGTCTGGGACACCGGTCCCTGGGCCTCCGCCAACGGCCTTGGGGCGCGTTTTGCGGCTGGGCACCTGGTACTTGGATAGGAGGCGCGACAGCGCCGACTGCAAATGACCAACAAGCGAGCCTCCGCAGATCCTTCTAAGGAGGCTCATGGCCTTTACATGGTGGAAAAATACGAGCGGGTCATTGACTACCTTTACCCACTTGCGCAGACAATTCCACGCAAGCACGGCACCTTTCGAGAGCTGCTAATTCGGCAGCTTTTTTTGGTGGCCGAGCACCTTAACGACGCCATCAAGGCCAACCAGCTTAGCCGCTGCTATGTACTCGACGGCAGCCTTGGCCAGCTCAGGCTGTTGCTGCGGTTCATGGTTCATCACAAGCGCAAGCTGATAACAGAGCACCAACTGGAAACCGCTCAGGCCCTAGCAGGCGAGGTGGGCTCCATGCTTGGCGGCTGGATCAAAAGACTGCAGGAACAGAAAAAAAGTGCAAAGCTGTAGGCGGGCTTGATGGGAGCGCCGTCATCCTCGGGGGCAACTGGAACAACGAGGCCAACTCCGGGTCTCGTAACGCCAACTGGAACAACAATCCCTGGAACTCCAACAACAACATTGGGGCGCGTTTTGCGGCTGTGGCCACTGCTAAACACCACTTGGCTCTGCTGTTTCTCCGGGGCAGTAGGCCGGTGCCAACCAGGTGCCAGCCATCAAGTCCAGCTTCGGCAAACTCAGGGCCGAGTGGTGGCAATGGCAGGGAGTAGCTCGTCGAAACCTGCCGCTACCTTCTAATGGGCAAAAAATTTCGCAATCTCTACGAACAGATTTATCAGTGGGATAATTTGCTTGCAGCCTACGCAGAGGCAAAGCGCGGCAAAACTTACAGCAGTTCCTATTTACGTTTTAAGGAGTACTACCTAGCCAATTTGCGCCACCTTCAGTTGCGATTGATTGAAGGCGGCTGGAGACCCGATCCGCAGTTGGAGTTTGAAATTATTGATCCCAAGAAGCGAATGATTGCCTGCCAAAGTTTTCGTGATCGCGTGCTGCACCACGCCCTGATACAGGTGGTCGGGCCGATTCTTGACGCCGCGATGATGCCCCAGGTGTTTGCCTGCCGGGTCGGCTTGGGTACGCATCGCTGTGTCACCCGAATGCAGCAGTTGATGCGGCAGAACCCTGATGCGTGGCTGCTGCACGTGGACTTCAGCAAGTTCTTTCCCACCATTCCCCAAGACCTGCTACTGGCCCACTTGGGCAAGAAGCTCACCTGCCAGCGCACGTTGCTGTTAATTGAGCAGGTACTAAGCGTGCAGCCCACTGGCGTGCCGATTGGGGCGCTCACCAGTCAGACCTTTGCCAACTATTGGGGCGGCAGGCTGGATCGTTTTATCGCATTTAAAGGCATTGGCAGTTTTGTGCGTTACATGGATGACGCGGCTGTGATTGTGAGCAGCAAAGCCGATGGACTGCAACTTAAAGATGAGATTTGCTCTTTTGTTGCCAACGAAATGGGGCAGCGGATTGGCAAGTGGAGTTTAGGCCCCGTGAATCGCGGCATCACCTTTTGCGGTTTTCGCATCCGCCGCAAGTACAAGCTGATCAAGCGACAGTCCATAATCCGCCAACGGCGCAAACTCAAGGTGCTGCTTAAGCACCAGGACTACGAAGGCTGGCGCCATTCGCAGATTGCTTGGATGGGCCACGTGCGCCATGGTGATGGACAGAATAGTCTTGTCCACCTAGGGCTTGCATTACCATGCTGATCGTCAACACCCCCTCCGACTTGGCAGCTGCAGAAGTCGGCACTGAGCGGACGGCTTTTCTGAACAGCCTGCTGAATGACTACATCGTTTTTGATGACGCGGCCTATCCCGAAGGCTATGACCGCAATCTGAAGGAAGGCGATGAGGGCTACATTGCTCCCGTTATTCGCCAAGAATGGAACGCAGGCGCTGCTGCTGGCTGGGGATTTACCAGTCGTGCGCAAATTGAAGAGCTGCTGTAATGGCTGTCAAATCAAAAACTGCGCTAGGGCGAATCGAGTTCAAACCCGGCAAACCCAAGCGCACCCGTCAAGGGCAGGGGCAACACTCCCTGCCTAGTCACGGACGCAAGAAACTGCGCGGTCAGGGCCGCTAAAGCGGGTCTGGACAGTCCGCGATACGCTTTGGCTGAACAGGAACAAGACCAGTGATCGAAGTAGCGGCGGCGGTTGCGGGTGCAGTGATCACCGTGGGCGCTATGAGCATGGGGTCCATGGGTGCCCGTAACCGCGAAGGCCGAGACGCTCTGATTCGTTTGGCTGCCAGTGTGGACAACGTGGCAGCACGCCTTGAGCAGTTGCACGTGGACATGAAGTCCGACCGCAAGGAAACTTTCTCTCGCCTTAACAACCTTGAGCAGCGGGTGGCACGGCTTGAGGTGCCGCACCAGTGAACCTGACGGAGATGCCATTGGAGCTGGCTCTCCGCAAAGAGGCGACACAACGGCTACTGCAGTCGTTCTACGAAGAGCAAGAGTGGGACAAGCTGATGGAAGCGGCTGAGATCCTCAATGCTGCCTGGCATCAGCAATCGGCTATTGCCAAATGGCTAGCCAAGGAAGCCGCGGATAACCTGGCAGAGGCCTACACGGCCTTCCGCGGTACAACAACACACAACAAAGGAGTTTCAGATGGAAGGGATTGATGCAGTGCTCAACAGCCCAGCCACATGGATTGTGGTAGCTGCGGCTAGTGAGCTAATTGGCATGAGCCGCCTGAAGAGCAACAGCATTATCCAGCTGGTGTTCCAGGGTTTGCAGCTGCTGCGCAGAAGCCGAGGGCGCTAGGCGGGCGGCACAGCCGCCCTTTTCCTGCGCGTTGCCAGGGCTACTTCTTTTTCTTGGCGGTTTTAGCTGAATCCTTAAAAGCCTTGGCAGTAGGGGCACCCTTCTGACCAGGCTTTCTCATGGTTTCGCCTGAACCTGCCTTGATGCGCTCACGCTTGGCGTTGATGTTGGCGTAGAGCCCTTTTTTAGGTGCCATATCAGTAGCCCTTCTTCCCGCCGCCTTTGCCGCCTTTGCCGCCTTTTTTCATGGTGTTGCTCCGGGTAGTTACAGCTTAGTCAAAATCGCGCAAGTGGTACTGCCCCGCAATAGCACCGTCTTTTTGCACCGGGTACAACGTGGATCCGCCGTTGGTTTCATAGGCCATGGTGAGCCATTGATGGAGGAACGGCTCCTGGTCCTTGTGCTGTTCCACAAGGGCAACAAGCTTGGCCAATTCAGGCCGCGGCAGCAGTCGTTTCATTAGTAATCCCAGCGAATACGGGGCCGCCCAGGGCGGATGCCGATGTGGACAAAGCCTTTGGGTGCGCCGTAGCCCAAGGAAAACGGGTAGTGCTTGTCCAGCCACCGTTGAAGCTCAAGCACTGACATGCCATCCAGGTAGAAATCAATGGCGCCTGTGTCTGGTACGTCGTAGAGGTGCTCTGAGCGGGTGGCACCACCAACCTGGGCGTTGATCTTGGGTGGTCGATAGCCGGAAGTAATGATTGCCGGCTTACCAAAGTGATCACGGGCTTTTTGGACAAATTGCGCAAGCACTACAGCGGTATCGCACTGGTACTGGGCCTTGAAACGTCGGACCTCAGAGTGAAGGGCTAGCTCTCCGTAGGTGATGTTGGGGGTGAGCTTGTAGGAAAACGGAGTAGACGGCGTGAACTTTGGTGTTTGGACAGCAGGCGACCCGTGCTCATCCATCAGCCGGATAAGTTTTTCGGCGTAGGTCGGATCTGTGGCGTAACCCTCGCTGACTAACCGCTTGGCTGCGGCATTACGCGTCCAAGCGTGGTTAACGCCATGGAAATTTTTGAAGTCCTTGTACCAACGGTCGACCAGGTACTGAACGCAGGTGGCCAGGTCAGGGAAGTTGATAAAGCCAGCGGTGATGGTGACCCACTTGCCGTTAATAAACTCCTTGGTTTTAGCGTCAGTGCCAGGGCCTTTTAGGCCAAAGGCGTTCCAGGTGCCGGAGAAGTGCTTGCCCCAGCCGGATTCAAGGGCCCACTGAGCGGCTACCAGCTCGGGGTACTTGGCACCCGCCCGGCGAGCAAGGATGGATACGTCATCCCAAGTGTTCCCCAGAGGCGTCTCCTTGGGCCTAGGAGCCGCTCTATAGACCTCAGCGAACTCAGATAGCTGATCGGGGGTCAACAGGCCTTGTAGGGCGTTCCAGGCCGCTATCTGATGGGGTAGCTCCTTGTAGTGCTTAGCCGCGTCAGTCAGCTTGATGCTTGCCATGGGTCAGCACAGGGTCTTTAGGGAAGATTTGGACGTTGGAAACCTTGAACGGCAACCGTTCCCAGACATCGTGCTGGATAGCGACGTCCCAGGCCATCTCCTCACTGGGTGCCATGACGATGGTTTGGAAGGATCCGCGCTCCTTGTGGCCGTTAACGCCAATAAACACGCCTGGCAGACGGATCACGTAAGCCTTTAGCTGCAGCGGCTCATCTTCGCAGGGAGATCCATGAGCCATTTGCAGGAGCCTTTGGAAGATCCTTAAGAGGGACACCGAGCAAATGGGCGTCAAGGGCTCCTTCTATGTTGCCCATGAAAGCTTCAAGCTCCAAATCCCACAGCTCAGCTTTACGTTCTTTGATTGCCCGGTCCTCGTCGATAGCAAGGCTTTCGTTCCAGTACTCAACAGCACCTGCCACGGCATCCAGGCGGTCATCGTGCTGCAGGCAGCCTCTATCCACCGTGATGTGGGTGAGCTGGTGGAAGAGCTGGTAGCTAAGGCGCCGTTCAATGGCGTCGTCCTCCCGTCCCTTGGCATCGCTTTCGACGACTGAGCGGTTGACGATGAGCCGGTGCTGGTTCATGACGGGCTCAAGGGCGTTAATGATCCGCCGCTCCTTTTGCACGTTCGACCTGACGGGTTCGATGGTGCAGGGGTGATGGATCTGCAGGTAGGGCTTAAGCAAGTTCTCAAGCATGCCTTGGCCAAACTGGTCTTCCAGGAGGATGAGGTTGACCTTGCGGCGCTTAGCGGCCTGTGCCAGGCCTTCCAGCACCTGATCGGTGTAGCCATCCTTGTAAGCACCGACCTCTAGCAGGAACAAGCTGCCGTTGAGGTGAGCGACGATGGCGTATGCGGTTTCGTCCTGACCGCGACCTGAGGGGTCAATGAACATGACGCAGCCCTGGAAGGGCAACCAATCGCCATGGATAAAGGCAGGACGGTGGTAGAAGTCACCGCTGAAGCCAACGGCTGGCAGGTCAGTGATGCGGTATTCAGCCCCACCGGACCACACCAGCTTTTCTGGGGCATGGTCTGACACCTCCAACACGATCAGGTCACTGAGGCGCAACGGAAAGCGCATCAGGTCCGACAGGGTGGTGTCTAGTTGGAACTGCAGGGCAAAGGCTGATCGTCCGTAGCTGGTCTCCCGTTCCAGGAGGTCCATCTCAGAGAACCGCCGCGGGTCTGTTGGCTTACCGACCAGGGCCTTATCCGCTTCCAGGATCACTGGTGCCAGGACTTCGCCGTACTTCTCTGGCTTTTCGGGGTAACGAGCGGGCCATGTACGGGCAGTGAACCCCCGTAGCTGCAGCTTGTTGTACAGGCTCTCCTCGGTCTGGGGTGTGCCCAGGAACATGACGTCCCCACCGGGCTTGAGGATGGCCTGGAACTCACCAACAGCAGCCAGCAGCTTCTCCCGCATGCCAACAGTCCAGCTGGTGTTAGGGGTCTCTACGTCATCAGGAAGGATCAGGTCAGCACGACTACCGGTGAGCTGACCAAAGATGCCAACTGACTTCAACGACGGTGACTGATCAGGGAAAGCAGGCCGTACATCAAACCGATTACTAGCTGCCCGTTGTTCATCACGGTCTGGTTCCAGGCATTGCAACAGGGGCATCTCCCGAATCAGGCGGATGCAGAACATGGCGAAGTCATCAGCCCGTGTCTTAGAGGCCGACACCACCATGATTTTTTTCTGTGGGTCGTTGCGCAGTAGCCATAGGGCATAGGCCGCGGCCATCCATGACTTACCCACACCCCGAAAGGCCTGGATCACCCGACGACTGGGGCCCTCTTGCATGTACCCAGCTATGTCCAACTGGATGGGTGTGGGATCTGGTAGCTGCAGATGTCGCCACACCACCACCAGGAAATACCGAAAGTCGCTGCTGAACGGTTCCGGGAGTGGTTGCCAATTGGTCTTGGTGGCCATCAGGCCGATTTACGACGTGGTGCCATGTGCACCACCTTGTCCAGATCCGGCAGGGATGACACCAGGTCACCAAATGGCGTGCCCTCTACTGGCTGAGCACTGATCTGGTTGTCTTTCAGGAACTGCCGCAGGACATTCAGCTCACTACCCGTGATGGTGCCTTCATCCAGCTTCTCCTTCAGGTGCATGGCCAAACCGGCATGCAGGTCAGCTAGCTGCTCGTTGATGTCATTGCGGGCCATAGGGGCCTCCTGCTGTCTCCTTTGGGTTTGTGGAGAGGAGAGCGACCACCCTCCTCCCTGTTCAGCAGTGCCCACCACAGGCACCCCATCACCCTAGCCCCATCACCCCCATACCTGCCAACTGGGGACCAGAACACATGTACTGCGCAATAATGAATAGGGGGAAATAGGGGCAATAGGGGAAGGGGGGGTAAGGGGGGGTAGGGGTAACCATAGTTAACTATGGTTCACCATGGTTATAGGTGCAGCTCTGCTGCACCGGCTGGATCTACTCCCGTAGGGCTCTAACCCCTCTGAACTATAGATACAAGGAGTACTAAGTATTAGGTCCTTAGTACTTCCTAATATCCAATACATAGTTCACTTAGGTACACCTAAGTACCCTATACAACCTAAGTTGTACTTAGTTAAACCCTATTCAACTTCTGGTCGTCCAGGTTCGCTTTTTTGCTCCGAAAATGTGAGGGGCTTACGCGTACACCCCTGGCCGCAATCACCCCCCGTAGGGGCCCTGCCGGCAATTTGTGGCAAGGGGTGGGGGGGTACATTGCAACAACAGCCGCAACAGCAGGCCCTAACCCATTGGCACAATTGGGATCCCAGGGGACTACATAACCCTAGGGGCAGGCAGGGGGGGGGTCCGCAGACTGCAGCAGGGCGGCAGCTGCGGGCCTGCGTGTTTGTTGTTTGCCGCCCAACACCAAGGAAACACCAAGGCAAGACCAAGGAGCACCGGGGCAACGCAGGTCCGAAACGGTGCGCCCCTAGCGGTAGTGGCTAGGATGGGGGAACAGCGGGCGGCCTTGAGCTGACCGCTGCCCACCACACCGCCGCCGCTCCGGCCCACCAGGGCCGGTAGGTGAGCGGATCCTGCACATGGACAACATGGAGATCACAGAACGCAGCTCGAAAGCCGAGCTGATCTCATCTGCTTGTGAGCTGGTCGACAGCCAGGCACGGCAGGTTGAGACCTTGCAACAGCAGCAGATGGCCCTGCTAACCCTTCTGGGGCTAGCTGTCGCCTTGCTGCTGTTGTGACCGCTTGACGGCATCACGGGGCCCTCCGGGGCCCTCTGCTGCCCTCAGCAGCACACCCACCACAACGCACACCATGACAACCACAGCAACAGCCACCGAGGCAATCGAGGCCCTGGCTGATTGGTCCACTAACTGCGAACACCCCACCCCGTTTGCTTTGTTCTTGGACTTGATCGGCTGGAGTGAAGACAACTACGGGGAAAGGATCTGCACAGACAAGCAGCCCAACATGGGCTACATCGAGGCCAGCAAGCTGGCCACAGCCCTTGAGGCATGGTCAGACAGACCCCGAGAGGTTGAGGCCGCAGTGGCCGACATCATCGACAAGGAAGCCTGATCCATGCGCTACCTACCCGCAACGTTCGCCCTGGTCGCCTCTGCGGTGGCCTGGGCGGTCATCCTCCAAGACCTGGCCGCACCCAGGTACACCCTGCCGGACCGTCGCACCGTGACGGAGTACCCGGGCCCCTGATCCCATCACTGAGGCCCTTGTGGGCCTCTCTGCTGGGTTCACCAGCACCACCCACCACACACCCATGGCAGACCTATCAGACCTGGCGCAGCTATCCGTGCGCCTGCATCAGCTACATGAGGCCCATGAACGACTGACCCGGCAGCTCAGCAGGGACGGCGCCAGCCGTCAGCTGCTGCAGATCAACGGGCAGATCGGGGCTATCCGTGCCGACATACGCCAGTGCCAACGGACCTATCAACGTCTGGCCGCGGAGCTGTCGGAACGGGATTGCAACAAACCGTGAACAGCAGCGGCCTATGGGCAGGTAAAGCGGCATGCTCTGCCCGGTCCGCCACGCACCTTGCAGCAACCGCACCGCCTTCTTCTTGAGGCATCTCTTCGTCTGTTTGCTGACGGCCATTGCTGTCTGGCCGCCGACATCCGGCAGCTAGCCAAGCGGTGGACACCAGAGGAGGACCGGGAGCTGTGTGGCCGCGCACGCAGTGTGCTTGAGGACCTGGATGAGCAAGAGCATTTCTGATCTGTGCACATGGGCCATCGTCGTCTGGTCCCTCGGTGCACTAGCCAATCAACTCGGCCCCAACATCCCGCAACTTCAAAAGCCTTATGAAAACCGAACCCACTGACACGCAACTGATCCAGCTCTATCGGGATTGGTGGCAGGACAGCTACTGCGTGGTGCCCAACGCACAGAACGCAACCATTGCCGCGGCCTTTGCACGCCATGTGTTGGCCACGTACCAGGACAAGGCAGATGACTGATCCACATGCAGTCACACCACCACTTGAACTGGTAAAGGAATGGTGGCGGGATGCCCAGGCATCAAGCGACCCAGAGCTTGTCTACTGGGTCAACGACGTAGCAACCCGTGCTGCACGCTGGGGTGCCAGACAAATGGAGAGCAAACCCAATGGTTGACCTCTCTGATTTGCCGCTGTTTGACCTAGCAGTGGCACGCAGCGCACGAGACACCGGCATCCAGCTGGTGTTGGAGCGTGCGGGCAACGTGTTTGTTGACCGTGCCTGTGTGCTGGTCGAGTCGTTGCATGCAGGTGAGACGTTGCTGGCTGAGCAATGGCGCAAAACCTGCGTTGAGCACGGCGTGCAGCCGCACCATCCCAATGCATGGGGCGGCCTGACTCGTGCATTGGTCAGCCGGGGCATCATCTGCCCGACTGGTCAATTCAGCCAAGCCACAGCTACTAAAAACCATGGACATCGCTACGAACTTTGGCATGTACGGCACACCACTACCCACAACACCGTCGATGAGTGACACGCACGCAATGGCAGTGCTGCGCAGCGAGCTGCTGACTGCCATGTACCACGCATTCCCAACTTCGCTTGACCGCGCTGCGCTGATGGACAAGTGCAGGAGCAGGTTCCTGACAAGGGATCAGACCTGGTTTGTCGATGCTGTCAATGAACAGCTGGGCATCTTGCAACACGCTGGTCTGGTGCGTACTGCAGCAGGTGGCTTCACGGTCACTGAACGTGGCAGGCAGGACAGGCAGCAGGCAGCACGTTTTCTTAATCAACCACCAAAGGACGCTGTATGAACAGCATCACAGAGTTGTTGACTGAACGCGGCAAGCGGTACGGGGAGTTCTTTGGCCACGCAGAGGTAACGATGCAGCTGAAGAGCGCGATCCGTAGCTTCTGTGCTGACAGGGATCGCAGGCTGAAGTGCGATCAAGAGGAGGCGTTGGACATGATCTGCCACAAAATTGGACGGATCCTGAACGGCGACCCGGATTACGTGGACAGCTGGGACGACATCGCCGGCTACGCCACGCTTGTCGCTGACCGCTTACGTCGCAATGCAAACCCCTTCTGATCCGTTGTGCACCAAACTGATGAAGGCTTACTGGGAAGACCGGCATGCCTTGATCGACGGCCACCCTCGCATGGCTGCTGTCATGCAAGAGATGGCTGCTGTAATCAGGACCTGGGCACCTGACGAAGGGCAAGCACGCATATGTCACCTGGCCATCAACGAGGTGGCTGACCGCCTGGTGCGTGAATCCAACCACACCCATTGACCTATGACTTACCAACCGGAATGGCGCCAAGAGGACGAGGCTCGCACAAATCGCCTTGAGCGCCTGTATTTCCTTGACGGACGCAAGCACCTGCCTGATGGGCACCCACTCAAGGGCACCTACACAGGGCTACACGTCAAGTACCAGGACAGGGGATGGTAAAGCCCATCAAAGAGATCCTGTCCGCTATTGAGTGGGCAAGGGAAGAGACCCTGCCTGTCCTGGGTGAAGGCATCAGCAGGACGTCGGAGCGCGGAGCAAAGCTCTGGTCTGTCGACGTTATGTTCCCGGGCAACCGAGTGATGCGCACCACAATCCTGGCAAAGAACAACAGCCAGGCCCTTAAATTTTCCAAAAATCGTTACCCCAATGCAACCCACTTCAAGTTCAATGGACGAGCTACCCGCTGAGAATGTCTACTTGCTGACAGATGTAGAACCCTGCAAGCAAGATGCCAATGAAAAAGGCCAAGTGTTGTACTACAGCCTATCTGTCGGATGGCATGTTGCTTATTACGCAAGGTCGCACATGCCCGATGTGACCCACTGGACTTACCTTCCAGAATGCCCGCCAGCACAGGAGAGTCCGGCGGAAAGGTTAGACCGATCCTTTGACAAATGGGTCAGTCGGACATTTCCCAAGGCTGAGCCTGCGGCAAGGGCGTTACTGCGCCTGGGCTACGAGGCTGGTTACCAGGCTGACGAATAAGTTTGTACAACTGTACAACTTTTTTCCCCAAGTCCCTTTGTCAACCAGTTATTTTATGGGCACAATATTGCCGTACACGGTAAATGTACAGGCAAGGCACAGGATTATTTGCTGACTAAAAAACTTTGAAACACAAAGAGAGGAGTAATTGCAATGTCAGGCAAAAGGGACGGCATCCGTCAGCGCGGCAACAGCTGGTTGGTGGATGTCCAAGTCAACGGCAAGCGGCGCACAGCCACTTGCCACACCTATGACGAGGCACGGATTAAACGGCTTCAGCTTGAAGCCGATATGCGCAGCGGGGTAGCAAAGCAACAGCAAGCTGACCCTGCCTGCTGGACTTTACGCATGGCACTGAACACTTCAATGGCAGTGCGCTGGACTAACAGCAAGAACGAAACCAAGGCCAAGGCTACGGCTGAGGAGGCGCTTGAGTTCTTTGGCGATGACCGTGGGCTTGACACGATCAAGACCGCTGACGTCGACCAGTACGTGGCGCACCTCAAGAACAAGGCAAAGAACGGACCAGCCACCATCA
>Ga0194133_10002713_pt1 | contig 26764 bp, 22 predicted proteins | sample TA2KigOf40mmetaG_FD_155448 | JGI IMG/M metagenome (GOLD analysis project Ga0194133, IMG submission 155448) | Freshwater microbial communities from Lake Tanganyika, Tanzania - TA2015055 Kigoma Offshore 40m | ecosystem: Environmental > Aquatic > Freshwater > Lake | place: Tanzania: Lake... | reverse complement strand
TATCCCTAATTGTTGTGGCTTGCTGATTTTGACTATTAAGTTCATGGCAAATTGAATCTTCTTTACTATATAAAAGATCGAAGTGGCCGCCGGGATTATATAAACATATCGTATCTTGATCACGATTTCCTAAAAAATTAGGGTTCTTAATTGTATTTGCTTTAAATGTGAGAATTGTGAGCGATCCACCGTTATTTCGCATGCCCCGAGTTAGATCATTAACATAAGGCACAAGCATAGCCTCTTCATAACTTGTTGCAAAATTATTTCCTGCCTTTTGGATATAACCTTTGTATGTATTATATATATCGATATTTGCTTGATGAGCACTCGCAAGTTCATTTTTATTTGGGCTTCTTGCCCGATCTAATCTTGTTTGTTCTCCAGCAATTTTTAGATCATAAATTTGAATCAAAGTTTGATGTTCTTTAATCAAAATTTCTTTAGCGAGTTGCGTGCCAAGGTTGCCTTCTCCTTTTTCTTGCAACATTTGATTGAGTTTTATTCGATCTAAACCTTTGTTTAAGGCACTAGAATCAACAGACTTTGCTCGCTCTTCGATTTGGTTAATTATGTTTGAAGCACCTGGAAAAAGTTTGGCAACGTTATCTTTAAATTTTTGCCATTTATGTTGATCGTTCACGCATTTATTTAATATTCCAACCAAGCAAGAGTTCAGATAACAAGCGCCGTTGCCACGAATTGTTTGATGATAAGGGAAAGAAGTGCGCGCCATCTCATCAAATTTTTCTGGTACCGGGTATATGGCTGAAGCAATTCCAATTCCATTTCCGGAAGTATAGTTGTTGTTAGCTTCGGTATATGAGTCAACAAACCATTTGTGGTTATCTGTGTTTTGAGGGGCTGAGGATTTCAAATTTTAAATTAAAATTTTGTGAAAATTGTTTTTTAAGAGAGATAAAATAAGGTTTTTTAAAAAAATTATAAGCCAAATTTGTTGAAGGAAATTCGTTCTTCGATTTTATTTAAGATATCTTCAAAGGCTTGGCCACTAAGACCCAAAGATTTTTCGCTAATTAGATTTTTTATAAAAGTTTTTCTTGGAGTGATCTCAATAAACTCAACATCATCACCAAATTTTTCTTGCATTTTTTGACGCAAATCGGCAATGCCATCAATCAAACCAAGTTTAAACGCGGTTGAGCCGGCCCAAAAAGCGCCCGTGAATAATTCATCTGGCGATTTGTTGATTTTGGTTGCTCGGTGCAGGCTTACGATGTTTTTGAAATTGTCAAAAATGTCTTTTTGCGCCTCTTTAAGAATGGCAATGTTGTCAAGATCTTCAGGCAAAAATGGGTCGAGAATCGCTTTGTTTTTGCCTTCGGTATAAATGCGTCTTTCAACGCCAATTTTTTTGATTAAATCAACAAATCCAAAGCTCGAAAAGATTACGCCAATCGAGCCGATAATCGAAGAATTGTGAGCGTATATTTCGTCGCCACTAAGTAAAAGCCAATAACCGCCAGATGCTGAGACGTCTTGAGCAAAAGTATAAACTGGAATTTTATGCTTTTTTGATAGTTCGCGAATAAAATTATAAATTAGTTCAGATTGAACCGGAGAGCCACCGGGAGAGTTGATAGAGATGGCAACGGCAGATATTTTTTTGGTTTCAAAAGCTTTTTTTAAAAGTGGCGCTTGATTTGAAAAATTTATTCCTGATTCAAGTTTAGAGTCTTTGCCAATAATGCCCGATAAATTGATGGTAGCTACTCTGGGAGTTTTGTTGAGTCCAAAAATTTTAGTGAAAATTTTAGTGAAAAAACATTTATTATGATTGCAGTGTGTCATTGGTTTTTTGATAAAAAATTGATAAGTCCGACAGTGAGATTTGTTTCTTAAGTAATTGAATTACATAAGTCGAAATCCAAAAAATTATAAATAAAATTAAGACTGATGAGATTGAAATCCAAATACCATTTGTCCCAAAAGTTTTCATCAGTAAACCAGTGTTAAGTAAGCCACATATTGTCCCAATTAGGGCAATTCTGGTAAAGGCGCTGGTTACAATTAGTCTTTGGCTTGATTGATATTTTTCATTTATCAAAACAATGGCTGGCAGTTTGAGACCTGACATAGAGCCAAATAAGCAAAAAAATAACACCAAAATATTTTCAGAATCACTGTAATTATATATCAAATAAATGATTGCCAAGGCACAAGAAGCTGAGCAAATCATGATGAACCGGCGGTTTAAAATATTGCATAAGATCCCGACTGGAATAAAAAAAATGGTGCCAAAAAGTAGGGCGGTTAGAAGCATTGAAGCCTCATTTTGAGGCATGCCAAGCTTAATTCCATAAACAATTGAGAAAGCGCTACATGATGACATTATAAAACTGCAAGTAAAAGCTGAGGCAAATATTTTTGGTGAATTTTTGATATAACGCCAAACAGCGATTTTTTTTTGTTCGCGAACGATCGAGTCAACTTTTTTAAGACGCAATAATGGGAGCGCTGAAACTATAAATAATGAACTCGCAAGCATAAAGCTCCAGATTGAGTCGTTGGTATTTAAGAGTTTAAGTAAAATTGGTCCGATCCCATTACCAATTGCCACAAGTGTCGAGCCAATAGAGATAATGATTGAGCGAATTTGAGGTGGAGTTATGTCAATCATAGTAGTATTGCGGGTCACTGATGAGGTAAACATTGAGGTGCCATAACAATAAAATCCACAACCAATAATTAATAAATTTAAACAATAAAATACTGCATAAACCTGCGATAAAACTAGCTAAAATAATGCTTTTAACCAAGCCAATTTTATGCCCAAGGGATGGTAAAAAACGTGAAAAAACAACTCCCGCTCCAATCTGGGTAATGGTGGACAAGCCAATTAAAATTTCATTTTTGACATGATATTCAAGTCGAACCGCAACTAAAACCATAATAATGCCATAACCAATTGCTGATAAAAAAATCGAACTAAAAACCGCTAGCAAATCTTGAAATAATGCGATGTTCCAAGTGAAGTCTTTGTTTTGGTCAATTTTATTAAGTGGAATCGGAGAGAATCCTTCGTTAGTGTAATCAAAATTTCTAGAAACCTGATGGTTATTGCGAAAGAAAATTAACATTTAATGATTATGAGAATTTACGAATATCAGTTAAATGTCCATTGATTGCGGATGCTCCAGCCATAGCAGGACTTAAGAGATGAGTTCTGCCACCCCGACCTTGGCGACCTTCAAAATTGCGATTGGAGGTTGAAGCGCATCGTTCGCCATTTTCAAGTTTATCAGCATTCATAGCTAGGCACATTGAACAACCTGGTTCGCGCCATTCAAAGCCAGCTTCAATAAAAATTTTATCTAAACCTTCAAGTTCAGCTTGTTCTTTTACCAAACCTGAGCCCGGAACGACCATGGCTAATTTAATATTTTTGGCAATTTTTTTACCCTTAACAACAGTGGCCACGGCTCGCAAATCTTCAATTCTGCCATTGGTACAAGAGCCTATAAAAACTTTATCAATATTAATTTCTTCGAGAGGCGTTCCGGCTTTTAAACCCATATATTCGAGTGAGCGAGTAACAGCTTCTTGTTTTGACTTATCACTAAAATCTGAAGGACTAGGTACTTTGGCTGAAATTGGCAGAGTATCTTCCGGACTTGTGCCCCAAGTAACTTGAGGTGCAATATCTTCGGCTTTGAGGTAAATTTCTTTATCATATTTTGCGCCGGTATCAGATTTTAGCGAGCGCCAAAACTCAACGGCTTTATCCCAATGTTGTTGCTGTGGCGCCATTGGTCGACCCTTAAGGTATGAAAAAGTTTTTTCGTCAGGAGCGATCAATCCTGCTCTAGCGCCGGCCTCGATTGACATATTGCAAATGGTCATACGACCTTCCATCGACAAACTTTCGATAGCCGATCCAGCATATTCAATAACGTGGCCAGTAGCGCCAGCGGTGCCAATTTTGGCAATTATTGCAAGAATAATATCTTTAGCGGTTATGCCATTGGCGAGCTTGCCATCAACTTTTACCAAAAAGTTTTTAGCGCGCTTTTGAATCAGGGTTTGAGTAGCTAAAACATGCTCAACCTCAGAAGTTCCGATGCCGAAAGCCAACGCGCCGAATGCGCCATGAGTTGAAGTATGGCTATCGCCGCAAACAATTACCATTCCGGGCTGAGTGAAACCTTGCTCAGGGCCAACAATATGAACAATACCTTGTTTTTTGTCGTCTAAATCAAAATATTTGATGCCAAATTCACGACAATTTTGTTCGAGAGTCTCAACCTGAGTTCGTGAAGTTTGGTCTTTTATACCTTTAGTGCCGTTGTGGCGATCGCTTGGAGTGGTTGGAACATTGTGATCAGCAACAGCAAGATGGGCTTCGGTTCGACGTGGTTTACGATTTGAAATTCTGAGGCCTTCAAAAGCTTGAGGTGAAGTAACCTCATGAATGAGTTGGCGATCAACGTAAATAAGGCTTGAAGAGCCATCATCATCAACTAAATGTAAATCCCAAATTTTATCGTATAAAGTTTTTGGCATGATTTTTTGTAAAATGTCAGAGTTAATAATTATTTTTTTATATGGAAAGACCTCGAAATCTGTGTAAATAAAGTGTTGAGGCTTGATCAAATTAGTTGAAAAGATATTGAAGACAAAATTAAAATCAATTTCAATTATAAAAATTTTGAAGTTAAAATCCGATTTTTTAAATAAATTAAAAAATTTAATAGTTATTAATTGAAATTTTTAAACATGAATATTTTATTTTTAGGTGATGTGGTCGGCAGAGCTGGAAGGGTTGCGGTCTGTAATAATCTCTTAAAAATTAAAAGTCTTTATCAAATCGATTTTACTATTGTTAATTGTGATAACGCTTCAGGTGGTTTTGGAATTAGTCGTAATGCTGAGCAAGAGTTAATAAAAGCTGGAGCTGACGTTTTGACGGGTGGCGATCATATCTGGGATCAGCGCGAGGTATTAACTTTTATTAATCAATCTAAAAAACTTTTGCGACCGCATAATTTCCCAAATTCAACTCCTGGGGTTGGATATAGAGTTTTTGAAACTGCCAATTCACAGCGAATTTTAGTGATTCATTTACTGGGTCAGGTTTTTATAAAATATAATGTTAATTGTCCGTTTGAAGTGGCCGAAAATATAGTCAAAAATCATCCTTTAAAAAAACAAGTTGATGCGATTTTTGTGGATTTTCATGCCGAAGCAACTTCTGAAAAAATGGCGATGGGAAAATTTTTAGATGGTAAAGTTTCGGCGGTAGTTGGATCGCATACTCATATTCCGACAAATGATTGCCACATCATGGCGCAACAAACGGCTTACCAAACCGACGCTGGCATGTGCGGTGATTTTGATTCGGTTATTGGTATGGATAAAAATGTTCCCTTACAAATGTTTATTCACAAGCGTAAATTCGACAAAATGGAACCGGCAAAAGGTGAAGCCACAATTTGTGGTTGCGTAGTTGAGATTGATAACAAAACCGGTCTTGCCCAAAAAATATTTCCACTTAAAATTAATGGAATTTTAGGCGAACAAATTCTTTAATAAAAATCATAAATTCATTTTTTCAAAACTAACTCTAATTTAATTTCCAAAAATTTATGGAGGTCATTCCCAGTTTGCAAACATCAAACATCGAAAAGGCGCTCAAGATGCCAAAAAAGCCAAACTTTTTACTAAAATTATTCGCGAAATTACGGTGTCTGCGAAAACTGGGCAACCCGATCCCGAATTTAATCCGCGTCTTCGTAATGCTATAATTGAGGCGCGAAACAATAATATGCCCAAAGATCGAGTTGATGCCGCAATAAAAAAAGTTATCGCTGGAGGCGAGGGCGAAAATTTTGAAGAAATTCGTTATGAGGGTTATGCGAGTGGGGGAGTGGCAATTATCGTTGAAGCTCTTACTGATAATCGAAATCGAACTGCTAGCGAAGTTAGGAGTATCTTTACAAAAATGGGCGGGGCGCTTGGTGAAACTGGTTCGGTTGGATTTATGTTTGATAAAGTTGGAATAATCCAATTTGAGACCAAGGTTACTTGTGAAGAAAAGATCTTTGAGAGCGCTATTGAAGCTGGAGCTGATGATGTTGAAGTCAATGATGATTTTTATTTAATTATCACTAAGCCTGAAAATTTTATTGTGGTACGTGATATTTTAACTAAGCAATTTGGCGATGCGACCACTGCTAAATTAGACTGGAAAGCTAAAAATCTGATAGAAATAAGTGATATAGATCAAGCTCAAAAAATCCTTAAAATGATTGATTTGCTTGAAGATTGTGATGATGTGCAAAACGTCACTGGAAACTATATTTTTCATCAAGAAATTAGCGATAAAATTTAGCTCTTGTTCGCTGGATAAAACCCTAAATACCTTAAATTGCGCTTATTTTTTTAAAAAATTTTAATGATTAAAATTGGATTAAATTGGTTCTTTAGGATGGTTTTTTAGAGGTCGCAAAAATTCTGTGGTTTATTAAAATTAGCCTGAATGTAATAGCAATAACCCCTAATCGCATCGCTTAAAAAAGATTCAGAACTGCGCTGAACGTCGGCAATATTTTGCTTTATTGCGCTCTTTAAATTTAGATCATGATATTTCATTCGATATCCAGCTGAAATAAGTCCAGTGCGGTCTCGACCGGCATTACAATGAACGTATATTACGATTGGTTTATCAAGTTTTTGATGAAGATGAAAATGAATTTTATCAATAATTTTATCCAAATCTCGATGATATTTTTTGGTGATATTAAAAATAATTTGATTAGATGAATAGCCCATTAAAAGCAGTCTTGGAGATATTTCGGAGAAGTTTTCGAATTCACCAAGTTGTGGATTTTTTTTAAAAAATAATTCTTCATCTAAGATCTGGAAATAAGAATCTAGATTTAGCAAATTAATGTCGACCAAATAAAAGTCGTTTATGATATTTTTATTTTCGTCCTTGATAGTTTGGCTAATAATTTTTTTTAAATAGTTATAAGAAAAAATCTTTTCGCCGAATTTTTCAACAAAAGTATTGCTTCCGCGTATAAAATAATTTTTATCAACATTATCAACTATTTTAACCCGCGATCCATCAAATTTTTTAGGGTTTTTCTGAACCAAGAAAAACACTGTAATGCATACCAAAAAAGCTAAAATTATTAGGTTGATAACTTTATTTGCAAACTTCATTGAAATTTATTTGGAATAATTTTTTGAAATAAAGCTCTTGGTTTTATCGGCAACTTTGATATCTATGTTTAGAAGATCGATAATTGTATCAAAGACTTCTTGCTGAGTGTATTCGGGGCGTTTTTTTATCGTAATTGGTATTGATGATTTAACTATCAATGGAATTTGCGCTTGTTCGGGGGGTAAATCTATTCCCGGGGGCATGCCATGAAATATTCTTCCCTCTTCGAGCAATGACTCGCCATGATCGGATAAGTATATAAAAACATAATTTAGTTTAGATTTATCAAGAGTTTTGATGATATTTCCTACAACGTGATCAACATATAAAATGGTATTGTCGAAAGTATTGTAGAGCTCCTCTTTAGAGCATTTATTAATAACATCGGCATCCTTACAAATTGGCGTAAAAATTTGAAATTCTATCGGATATCTTTCGTGATAACTTGGGCCATGGCTTCCACCGCCAAGATGGAGAACTACAAGCCTTGGACCTGATTTATATTGGTGTAAATTTTCTTGTAAATATGGGATTGTATCTTCATCAAAGCATAATTTACCCCTTTTGCAGTTTGAGACTTTTATTTCACCAGGTATTGCGCAATTATCATAAAGTGAATAATTGACATAACATGAGGTATCGATGCCCAGTTTTGAGGTTATTGCGGTGAGCGGGATGTCATTTTTTACCAAAATTTCTGGGAGCGCATAAAGTGTCGAACCAATTTTTGCTTTACCGTTGAGTACATGAAGTTTTTTATCTTTTGATAAAATCGGATTTGTTTGTCGATCATAACCATAAAGTTGAAAATTTTTTTGGCGTGAAGTTTCGCCAATCGCAAGAACTACAATCAAATCTTCTTGTTTTAGTACTTTGCCTTCGACTTTAATGTCGCGCGGTGTTGATGAGAAAAACTTTTTGCTAAAAGTGTGATTAAATGCGCTCAGAGAGCTTCTGATATAGTTAGTCGGCATAACTATATAAACAATTTTTTTACGCGATAAATTTACGGCACGATGAATTGAGTTATATTGTGAATAACCAAATCCAACGGCTATGGCTAAGCTAATTAATATTATTTTGAGTGATTTAATAAAATAATTTTTAGGAAAAATAATTGTTAATCGAGTTATGAAAATTATTGGTAAAAGACTCAAAAAAATAACATAAGGGATCATTTGAAGTGATAAAAGCGAATGCACTTCAGATTTATCTGTGAAGAGCGCGTTCATAACCATCGTTCGATCAACTGAAACATCATATTTTTTGATAAAATATGCAACTATGGTAGAAAAAATGCACAGAATTATAGCAATAATTTTAGTGGTTTTGCGATGACAAATTAATAAGAAAAAAATTAAAAATATCGCGTAGGCTAATGCAAAAAAAGCCCCAAGGCCAAGATAATCAATGGAGTCACGGTTTTTAAACCAAATAGTAAATTTCTCTAAAAATAGAGAATTGCATACAAAAAACATCAAGGTGCAAAATGCGATGCTAAAAGTATGAAAATTAACCATGAAGTTAGATTTTTTTAAAAAAGATCGGGGTTTCATTTTAAAATTTTTTTGATTACTAGATAAAATATGAAAATTTATGGACAAATTCCGCGCATTCTTTTGAAGGCTTTGGCAATTCCTTTGAGGTTGTATTCGTCAACCGCGAACGTCCCAACAGCTGAATCACTTCGTATTTTAACAATATTTCCTCTAAGAAGATTTTGAATAATTTGTGAGTCTTCATAGCGATTCTTAGCCCATGCGAAATCGCTCTTGGTTTTTAAACGAAATTGATATGAATCGATTAACATTAAAATATGGCTACTAATTTTATAATCAAAGCCCCCAAAAATGCTAATTTCTTCAACTCGATCTTTTTGAAAACGAGTGATTATTAAATAAGGTTTTTTGCGCGAAGTATCATTGCTTTCGCTTTTAATTGGGTAGTTAACAATGTAGCATTTTTTAAAATCCGAGTCATCATCAGAAATTTCATAAATTTGCCAATTATAAAAACTGCTATCAAGAGTTTGAGCGAATGAAAAGTTTGCGATAAAAAGAATTAAAACAAAATTTATAAAAAAATTTTTTTTATTCATGATTTATAAATTTGTAAAAATTATGAAATTCTATGAAGTGAATATTCGAGAATCTCAAGCATTTGATTTTTAAAGGTATTATTTTCAAAAAAACTTAGATTGTTTGAAGCTTCAACTGCAATTTGACTCGCTAATTTCTTGCACTGATTGAGAGCGTCATATTTTTTTATAATTGCTAAAACTTTTTCAAATGATGCTAAATCTTTTTGTGATTGATGAAGATTTGTTGTGAAAGTTTCGGAAATAAATTCTTGTTCTTGTGAATTGGCGGATTGCAAGGTTTTGATAATTGGAAAAGTTATTTTGCCCTCAAAAAAATCGTTACCCAAATCTTTGCCAAGAGTTTCTTGGTTTGACGAATAATCTAAAATATCGTCAACTATTTGAAATATCATTCCAATGTTTTTGCCGAAATCTCTGAGATTTTTAATTTGTTGGTTTGGAAGATTATTTATTAATGCTCCAACCTCACAACAAGCTGAAAATAAAACGGCAGTTTTACCGAAAATTATTTCAAAATATTTATCAGTGGAAATATGAATATTGTGAGAGTTTTGAAGTTGAAGAACTTCTCCATCAGCAATAATTGAAGAGGTTTTTGATAATAATTCCAAGACCGCGAGATTTTGGCTTTTGACCATTAATTGAAAAGATAAAGAAAATAGATAATCACCCACTAAGATTGAAGCTTTGTTATCCCAAATCGCATTGGCAGTTTTTTTACCACGACGAATTTCGCTCATATCGACCACGTCATCATGCAACAGGGTGGCGTTGTGAATCATTTCAACGGCAGAAGCTAGGTTGAGATATGATTCAGGATTTGTTGAGCCACATAATTTTGAAGTAATAATAAGTAGTAGCGGTCGAATTCTTTTGCCTCCAGAATTAATAAGATTTTTGGTAATTTCCTGAATTAAATCAGATTTGCCAACGCTATTGGATAAGATTATGTCATTAACAGCATTAAGTTCTGATGAGTATAAATTGGTGATTTGGTTAATTTTTTGCATCCTTAGTCTTTGTTATGAAGAATCAGAATTTTATTGCGACATTCTTCAAGTTTTGCAGATATGTCTCGAAGTGATGAACGAGTTGCGTCAACTAATTGTGAACTCTCACCAGTTTTGACATATTCAATATATTGATTAGCGAGAAAATCGGCGCATTTTTCAAATCTTTCGATGGCCTCTTGAATAATTTCGAATTGCTGTTCGGCTATTTCATCTTGGCTATTCTCAGTTATTTGAACCAGTTTTTCAGCAAAATCATAATATTGAATGATTTCGTTGTATAATTGCTCTTGCTTTGAAGTTGCCATGGTATTTATTTTAAGTTTTTAAGATAAATCATTTACTAAATTGTATGATTTTAGAATATCTTGGCTAGATATTTTGAAATCATTTTTGGCCCATAATATTTTTAACTTTTTAAGTACCTTAGAAAGCTTGTTTTTTGGACAATTAATTGCGATTAAATCATTTATGGTGATTGGAAACAACGGTATTGGCTTATTTATAATGTAACTAATTATATTTTCCAAGTCATTTTCTGAATGCTTCGAAGGATTTTTGGCAAAAAAAATTACAAAAAAACTAACCAAAATATCTTTTGAAAATTCTATTAAAAATAGGTTAATTTTTGTTAAATCAAAATTATTAATCATAAGCTCATTTTGAAAATTTTGATAAAGTTGGATAAATTTTTTTTCAAAATTTTTAGCTCTAAAATTTTCATAAAAAAGTTTTTTGTCAAAATTACTATTCACAAAAATTGTAGTTATTTTGCTTAAAAACAAGTTTTTTTGAGGAATAAGATTTGTAAAATTTAAAAGTCTTTCAAAGCCAAGATTATCGATGTTTGATTGCCATAATATTTGATCAAAATTTTCGTGATTAATGAGTTGTAAAATTTTATTTAATTGTTGGTGATCAGGTGATTTTAGAATTTTGCAAAATTCATCACGAACGCGCTCCTTTGAAATAATTTTGAGGGATTCTTTTAAATCAATGCAAGCCTGCAAACCTTGCTCATCAAGGTTTTTGCTGAAATAACTTGAAAATCTAAAAAATCTTAAAATTCTTAAGGAATCTTCTTGTATTCTTTGTTTTGGGTCGCCAATAAAGCAAACCCTTTTATTATTTAAATCATTTATGCCGTTAAAATAATCATAAATATTGCCAAATCTATCAAGATAAAGAGCGTTAATTGTAAAATCTCTTCTTTTTGCGTCTTCGATAAAATCATCGGTAAAAGCTACTTCGCAATTGCGACCAAAATGCTGTATATCTCGTCGTAAAGTGGTAATTTGAAATTGAAATTTACCAACCAAAGCGGTGATTGTTCCATGTTTTAAGCCGGTAGGAATTGATCTAATATTATTTTGCAAAAGTAAATCTTGAACTTTTTTGGGTTCAAATATGCAGGCGAAATCAAAATCATTGATTTGATGATTTAATAACAAATCTCGAACACATCCTCCAACCAAACGAATATTATCACCAAAGATATTAAAAATTATTCGAGTTTCGTTTGGAAGTTTAGATAAAATTAAAGATTTTTCGGTTTCTAAAATCATTTTATGGTGGTTAAAAATAAACCCAATTCATTGGCTTTTTTGATAACATTTTCTTTGTCTAAAACTAAGGTATTATTGGTTTCTATGGCAATTCCAATTATTTTGGCTTTGGCACATTTTTCGATAGTTTCAACTCCTATTGTTGGAAGATCAGCCTTAGTAGTTTGATAAATTTTTTTCATTTTAATTAAAATGGCATTTTTGGCAAATTCAGCTTCAAGCTTAGAGCATCTTGCAATCATTTCATCTGTTCCTTCAAGCGCTTCAACCGCAATAATTTGTTTTTGTGAAACTACGATCGATTGTCCAACATCGAATTTTGAAAAATGCTTGATTGCTTTGGCACCAATTTCGATGTCGATCAAATTTTGAGTATTTGGTAAAATTTTTGTTAAAGTTGTTTTTGTTGATATAACGCAATCGAGTAGTTCATCAATTCTAATAATTTTTAAACCCTCTTTTTCAAAGAAATTTATAACTGTTCGAAGAACTGCATCGTCGCCTAAAATTTTGTTGGCGATAATTTTGCCAAGTAAAATTGCACCCTTTTTATCTACCTTCAAACTTGCAAAGTTTGGCTTAGTAACCGCTCCGATAAAAACAATATGTTTCAAATTTTCATCTTTAAGTATTTTAAGAAATTTTTCAATTTCACCGTAGCCGAGAGTTATTGGATTATATCTTGAGTAATCAATTTCATAATTTTCGCCATGCAATAAAAATAATTTAAAGCGCCGATTTTTGGTTAAACAATCATCGATTAATATTTTTGGCAATTGACCGCGTCCTGCGAATATAGAGATTGGAAAAAGGTTTGAATTATCCAGCATGATTTAAAGAAGCGCCCCCATCGATTGATAAAATTTGTCCATTGATAAAATCGTTTTTGAGTAAAAATTCGAGAGTTTGAACAATATTTTTAGGGTGTCCAATTTTTTTAACTGGAATTATTTTTGAAGTGATATGAGCGTGGTTTATGCATGAATCGGTTGCAGGCAAAATGTATCCTGGTGCTAAAGCGTTAACTCTGACCATGGGTGCCAATTGAAGAGCTAACATTTTGGTAAATTCTGCTAAACATTTTTTTGATAAAAGATAATAAAAATTTATGGTATCGTAACGAGCGATATTTTTGTCGATCATGTTAATAATTTGGGCATCAGAAATGTTGTTATTGATAACATTTTTAGCGAAAAAATAACTTAGAAAAGTTGGCGAAATTAGGTGAATTGCGAGGTTTTTTTCGAACTCATCCTCGATATTTTCGATGAATTTTGATTTATTAAAAATTGAAGCATTGTTGATTAGTAAATTCCAGTTCGGAAAGTTGTTGATCATGTAATTTGCAATTTCACGGGTCGAGGATTTATCGCTTAAATCTCCACCAACTATGCCTCCATTAATGCGATATTGTTGTTTTAAAAATTTCAACAATTCTTGTGCAGATTTTTCTGATTTATTATAATGAATAACCACATCATAGTTATTTTGTGCCAAAAATATTGCCATTTCTTTACCAATTCTTTGACTACCGCCCGTTATTAGGGCGCATTGTTTAGTTTGATTGGTCATTGTTATCGTGATATAGTTTAATTTGCTGAAGAAGAGCGCGTAAAACTTCATCAATTCCATCATTAGTGAGTGCTGAAATTTTAAAAATTTGCGGAGCTTGATTGTGGTTTTTGCTAACAAATTTTTTAAGTTGATTAAATTTTTTAGTTAAATCTTTTGAGTCAATCATATCGATTTTATTTAGAGCAATAATTTCGGGCTTGGTAAGTAATTCTTCATTATAACCGGCCAATTCTTGACGAATAATATTGTAATTTTCAACAATATTTTCAGCAGTTGCATCAATAAGATGAAGCAAAACACCGCACCTTTCGATGTGCTTTAAAAACCTATCGCCCAAACCTTTACCCTCACTTGCGCCCTCGATTAAACCAGGAATATCGGCTAGAACAAATTCCTTATTATCAACGTAAACAACTCCTAATTGAGGTTTTAATGTTGTAAAAGGGTAATCGGCGATTTTAGGTTTAGCTCGAGTTGTTACCGATAAAAATGTTGATTTGCCAGCGTTAGGCATGCCGAGCAATCCTGCATCCGAGAGAAGTTTTAATTGAAGTCTGACCCAAAATTTTTCACCTTCTTCACCTTTTTGAGCATAAGTTGGTGCGCGATTTGTCGAGCTTTTGAAGTTTGAGTTGCCAAGTCCGCCTCGTCCACCCTTGGCGATGATAATTTCTTCGCCATCATTCATTAGGTCGGCAATTAATTCATGATTCTCCTCATTAAAAATTTGCGTACCGATCGGAACATTCAAGATAAGATTTTCACCTGATAGGCCGTTTTGATTTCGACCTCTTCCAGACTCACCGTTTTTAGCAAAAAAATGTTGTTTAAAACGAAAGTCAATCAAAGTATTGAGATTTTTAACGCATCGAAAAATTACGCTACCGCCGCGACCACCGTCGCCACCATCTGGTCCTCCGCGTGGAATAAATTTTTCTCTACGAAAGCTTGAAGCTCCATTTCCACCATTGCCGGATTGAACATGAATTTTGGCTTCATCAATAAATTGCATAAATTAATAATTTTATTGTAAAATTTGTTTACGAAAATGTGATTTAATAAGAATTTAATTATGTCAAAAACTAGATTGAATAGCGGTCGAACAATGTAAATCATCAATTCTGAGTATTTTATAATTTATAAAAATAAAATGTAAATTTTGATTTATTTTTTTGATTAAGCTTATTTTTGAGATGAAATGCCAAATATTGCATAACCCTGCCAAGAGCCTCAGGAGCCTATTTATAAATTTTTGGTTAAGTTTGGTTCTATGTGTTTTAAAAGTTTTTTTGCGTTCCAATAAGGAGCAAAATGTATGTTTATAAAAAATATTTAAATTTAAATTTGTAATAAAAGACTATAATAATTACGAAAAGTTTTTAATAAATTCAAATATCATCAAATCTTATTATAAAATATTAATACTATGAAAAATTATACAAAACACTTTAAAAAAGCCGTGCTTTCGATTGCGCTCTCATCATCAATTTATTCTAGCGCTTTTGCTGGAGGATATTCTACTTATATTTATTCAACTTCAGGTCTTGGCAATAGTTATGCAGGCTCAACCACTGGTTCTCACGATGTTAGTGATAGTTTTTTTAATCCATCCATAACAGCTGGAGCCAAGAAAAATGAAGCTATACTCTCGATGAGCTATTTAAATCTAAAAATTGACCCTGATAACATGACTGGTTCAAATGCTTTTGGTTCAACAAATGGTCGTGATCCAAGCAATATTGGTAGTGAAAACTTAATTCCAGCTTTTTATATTTCTTCACCAATCTCTAATAAGTTGTCTTTAAATTTTGCCCTTACTTCACCTTTTGGTTTAAAAACATCATATCGAGCCGATTGGACCGGTAAATATCGTGCTTTAAACAGTTCAATTAAAACTCTAAATTTTAATCCATCATTGGCCTACAAAATTACCGATGATTTATCGGTTGGTGCTGGGTTAGTTGCGCAACGTTATGAAGTTAAACTTTCTACTCTTTCAAAAGATCCAACTACTTATGCTGATCAAATCGGAGAAGTTTCAGGAAGTGATATGGGCTATGGTTTTAACTTAGGTGCCACATACAAAATAAATCAAGACACAAAAATTGGCGTGGGTTATCGTTCAAAGATTGTTCATAATATTAAGGGCAGCACAGAATTGCAAAATGTCGCCTCCTCACGCTTTAAGTCTAAAACTTCTACCCCAGAGTCTTTATCAATAGGCTTATCGCATAATTTTTCTAAAGACTTTCAATTGGTTGCCGATTCAATTTGGACTAGATGGTCAAAATTAGAAAAATTAAGCCTTAATGCCTACGACAATCCATTGTTTAGCTCTTCATCTAACTTCAATTGGAACGATTCAATTCTTTACTCGATCGGTGCGAATTATAGCTTAAATAATAAAAATATACTCAGAGCTGGTTTGGCTTACGAAAAAGAAGCTATTAACAATAGAAATCGTGAGCCGAGAGTGCCAGCTTCAAATAAATATTGGCTAAGTGCTGGTCTAAATCATAAATTTGACAATGATTTAGAATTAGATTTGGCATATGTTCATCAATTTTATAAAACCGGCAGAATTGATATTAAGAGCATGGGTAGTAACAACATTGAAGGTACTTTAAGTGGACAATATCATACTTCGGTTGATGTGATTTCATTAGCAATTAAAAAGCAGTTTTAGAAAAATCATATTTTATTAGCTTACTAAAAAAGGTTCTTCAATTTAAGTTGAGGAACCTTTTTTATTGGTATTTTTTAGATTATATTTTCAACAGAGTTGAATAAATCGGCAATATTTGTTGGTAGTAATTTATAATCCAAATTTTTATGATTATAAAAACTCATTAAAATCATCCCTAAATGTTCAATCAGCTATTCCAAAGAGTTGTACAATTTCTCAATGAAGATTATGAGAGGAGTAGATACAACATTTTCTTTGGCTCAATCATATTTTTTGTTGGTCACCCATTTTATTGGGCGGTAAATGTCTATTTGCTGAACGAAAAGTTCGATAGCGTTTTTTTTAGATTTAGCTCCAGTTTGTGCTCATTGTTGGTTATACTTTTTTTATATAAAACTGAACGAAATTACCAAAAATTTAAACCGCTATTCATGATTTATTGGTATTTGTGGGTTATGTGGATTTTGCCGATAACTTATACTTATATCATGCTAATGAATGATGTTTCTATTATGTGGATAGTGGCTGAAACTATTATGATTTTTCTAGTTATTCTTTTTATTACAAATTTTGTGGTAATTTCTGTGGTTCTATCACTGGGCGTTTATCTTGGTTATTATTTTTTTTTGATTAATAGCTTTAACACTATTTCGATTCCAATTCATGAACTTCGGTATGCTATTACACTTTTACCACTGGCACTTATTTGTGGTACTTTATTTTTAGAAAAAGCTAAACAAGGTGATTTTGAAAAAAGAAAAGCAACTATTTTTCGATCATTAGCTGGTTCAATTGCCCACGAACTTAGAAATCCTTTGAATAGTATTAATGCGGTTATTGTTCAAATCGAAAACCTGATTAATCAGGTTCAAAGAACTACCTTAAGTGAAAACGAGATTATATTAGTTAAAAAAAATCTTTATAACGACGATTTGGTCAAAAAAATTGTTGAGAACTCCAATTTGGCCGATAGTGAAAGAAATTCATTAATTGAATTTGTCGACTCAATATCAAAATCATCCAAAGATGCCAATGATATTATTGATCTGGTATTAAGTGATTTACGAGAAAAAAATATCGATGAGACTGAATATTATTATGCAAATACAACTGAAATAATTGAATTAATTCAAAGACATTATCCTCAATCCTCATATGCAAATAGAATAATATTTGAAGCCCCCAAAGATACTAAAATAGAAAATCTGTTTTTTAAAATAACCAAACAAAGATTTTATTTTATCTTCAATAATATCATCAAAAATGCTCTTTACTATGTGCATCAATTTCCAAATATGACTATCAAGATTAGTTTTGATCAGCAATTTATTAATAATAGGGTATATAATATTATCAGTTTTACCGATAACGGACCTGGAATTCAGGCTTCAAAAATTACTAAATTATTTAAAGATTTTACAACTTTTAGTAAAAAAGGTGGAACTGGACTTGGTCTAGCTTTTTGTAAAAAGAACATGAAAATCCTTGGCGGTGATATCATGTGTGAATCTGAATATGGTTATGGCGGGCAGGGCTGGACAAAATTTTCATTGTTATTCAGTTATCCGACCAATGAAGAGCTTCAAAGGGCCCAAGAGATTAGTAAATTAAAAAAAATATTACTAGTTGATGATCATAAAATAAACCTAATCGCTTTAAAAACTAAAATTGAGAAATTAATGCCCAGAATATCATGTGATATCGCTAATAGTGGCAAGGAAGCAATTTTAATGTCTGAATCTTATCGATATAACCTAGTTCTGATGGACATTCAAATGCCTCATATTGATGGCATTGAGGCTAGTCATAGAATTAAAAGAATTAGAAATAACGTTCCAATTATTGCCGCCACATCACTATCTTACGAAACTTTTATCAGCGAACTTGATAAAAGAGAAGCGAGAAATAATTTTGTTGATTATATCAGCAAAGTGGCGCCCAACAATCATTTGATCAGAACAATTGCTAAAAATATAACTGACTATAGTGATAATTTTTTATATCTTGGAATTGATAAAAATAAAATCATTTCAATTTTGGTGGGTAAAAAAATTATTTTAGCTGATGATCAAGATTTAAATCGGGTAATAACTAGAAAAATTCTCGAAAAATACGGAATTATTGTGGTCGAAGCAAGAAACGGTAGTGAGGTTATTAATCTTTATAATAAAAGCATCGATGAAAAAGGTTGTTCGAGTTTTGATGCAATAATTACCGATATAAATATGAATTATGTATCGGGAGAGGATGCTTCATTGGAAATTAGGAAAATTGAAGAAAAAAATAAAATTTACTATGGAAATAGAATCCCAATTATTGCTCTTAGTGGGGACGGATCTAATGAAATGATTGTAAGTTTTTTTAGAGCTGGAATCGATGATTATTTTATTAAAGGCAATAATTTCGATAATCTAATAAAAATTATAGCGAATTTCTTCATTAAAATCGACCCAAGTATATATGCAGAATCGATAGATTTAGATCAACATTCTGAAAAACAAAACTCCAATGAAGAATTGGTTTTTAATGCCAATTTTATAAACAATTTTTCATTTGAAGAAAAAAATAAAATAATCGAGTTATTTATTGAAGACAGTCAAGAAATAATTGGCAAAATAAAAAAGCATACTGAAGAGGGTAACATTAAAATGCTCAACCCATATGTTCACTCTCTTAAAGGAATTCTTGCAAATATCGGCGCTGAAAAATTTGCAAATTTTATTAAAAAATTAGATTTAGCTCTTAAAAGCGATGAAAAAATGGTCAATCAAGCTGTTTTTCAAATAGAATCTCTATATCTTGAATTGATCGAAGAGTTAAAAAATCATTTAAAATCATCAACAAATTAAAATACTTTCTAGAATATTAATTTTTTATTACACTTTTTTGTAATTTACGAACTAATGTCCTGCGATGCATATTTAATGATTTGGCAGTTTTAGAAATATTAAAATTATTTTCTTCTAAAATGGTGTTGATGTGTTCCCATTCGATATTTTTAATTGATGTTTTTTTACCAAAAATTGCTTTTGTATAATTATTTTTCGGCAAGTCGCAATAAATTTCAAATGCACTAGTTATCATCTCAAAAGTAGCTGGTTTTGCTAAATAATAACATGCCCCAGATTTTATGGCAGATATAGTAGTTGTTATACTTGCAAAACCCGTCAAAACTACAATTTTAGTTGATGAATTATAGCTACTGATCAATTTAATAACCTCTAAACCCGATTGCCCATTAATTTTTAAATCAACCAAAGCAAAATTTGGATTAAAATTATTTAGAATTTTTTCGCATTGATTAAAATTGTCGATTATCTCAACCTCAAAATTAATTTTTTGGAAAGATTTTTTTAAAATATTTGCCAAATCCAAATCATCTTCAACTATTAAAATTTTATTGTTGTCAATCATGGTTAATTGGAATAATTATTTTAGCCATAGAGCCTTTATCTTTAAGGTTTAGAGCAATAAAATTTCCGCCAATTTTTTCTAAAGTATTGATGGTTAAATAAATTCCCAAACCATTACTATTTTTAGTAGAAATATTTTTTTGCCCAAGTTTTTTTAAAATTCGTTTTTCAAAACCCTTACCATCATCAATAATACTAAAAATTATATTTTTTTGATCGTTGTAAATTGTTATTATAATCTCATTTATGTATGACTCAAAAGAGTTATCAAGTATATTATAAATTGCATTTGCTAAGGTTTTATCGAATGAAAAATTGATTTTAGAATCGCCAAAATAATTAATGTGCAAATTTTTAACAAGCGAATGACTATGCCAATTTTCTATTAATTGAATTGAAGATTGACGAAGATTTAAGGATTCTGAGTTTTCAAGTCTCTGGGCGCCTGAATAATTCAAAATATCCGAGATAATATTTTTACACCGAAAGATTTGTTTTTCGATTAATTTAAAATCATCGTCAAATTTTTTATAATTTAAATTCTCTTTTAAATGATTAATTGACAACAATATTGTGGATAAGGGAGTGCTTAAATTATGGGCTGAATTTGTAGCAAATAAACCCATTTCTACAAGATGTTTTTCTTGAAGTGATTGTTGTTGGAGGGTATAAATTTTTTGTTGTTCAAGTTGAATATTGCGAATAATTTTTCCAATAAAAATTATTAACAAAATTGCCAAGATTAGATAGCTAAAAAGCATGCCCTGAAGGTGTAAACTAAAATCACCTTGATGATGGTTATGTGTTTGAAGGTCAATATTACGATAATAAAATTTACCCAAAAGAACATAAAAAATTACAGATATTATTGCAATAAGCCAATAAAATAAAGGTCTTAGCAAGATTATCGCTATTATTATCTGAATTAAAAAAAGTGAGATAAATGGATTTGATGCTCCTCCGCTCAAATAAATTTGTAGGGCAAAAATACATACATCAAACAATAATTCCAAAAATAAACCTTTATCAGTAATGATATTTTTTTTGAATTTAAAATAGGCGCGGATATTAACGATCGCTAAAAATCCAATCGCTAAAATCATTGGTAATATTGGTAAAGTTATTTTTAATAAAAAATATACAAATCCAATAGTCGCAATTTGTGAAAAAATGGCAATTATTCGAAGAATTATGAGGAGTTTTAGATTTCCTTTATTAACACTTATTGTTGAAAAGCTAATCATCATTGGTTATTAAATTTTTTAAAAAATTATGAAAATTTTAGATTAAATTTTAGATTTAGTTAAGTTTTGGAGATAATTTTTTGAACAATTTTATTCACCAAGGGGGCAACAAAAAAAGCGGTTGGAAAAGCAATCAGCAATCCATAAAAAAATGATTTAAGCCATCTAAATAAGAAGCCTTCGATCATGCCCACATTGATAAAAGTCAAGACTCCAGACATAATGAAAGCCATTATGAGCGCCATAAAAAAGGAAATAAAACGCGGGGGTTTTTAAAAATTTTACTATTTATTTTTTTCATTAGCATTTGATTAATTTTTTTGATTAATTTTTTTAAAAGGATTTTTAAGATCTTGTGAAGCAAATTTTATATTAATAAATTTGTTATAAATTGCTCCAAAAATAAACAACAACTAATAATACATATTAAAAAAAATATTATTCTATAACTCATTTTAAAATACATTATTTTAACGGTGTTCAAATTTTAATAAAACTTATCAATTCCCAATTAATTTATGGTAAATTCATCAGAAAAAATTCAAACTTGTACGAGGTGTATCTTAACATCTCAGGTTCCAAATATTAAATTCGATAGCAATGGTGTTTGTAATTTTTGTCATGAATATGACGAAGAAAAAAAATATCTCGATCGAGACTATCAAGCTCTTGAAAAGAAAATGATCTCAACACTAAAAGTTGGTAGCAAGCATCCTTATGATTGTATGGTTCTATATAGCGGTGGCAAAGACAGTACTTATATGCTATACAAGCTAGCCAACCATTATAAATTAAGAGTTCTGGCCTTCACCTTTGATAACCACTTTATACCACCTGAAACCTATGCAAATATTGATAGGGTTTTGAAAAAAATTAATGTTGATCACATTGTTTACAAACCTTCGTGGAATCTCAATAAAACAATTTTTAATGCAAGTTTTCAAAACTCTGGAATTCATAAAAGATCAAAAGAATTAGCGTTTATGATCGGTCACGCATGTTGGCCGTGTTTTACTCAAATTGCTTTACATTCCTTTAAATTAGCCTCCGAAAAAAATATTCCAAATGTTGTGGTTGGGACCACACCAGGTCAATTAAGGCAAAAGAAATATGATCTTAAATCAAAATTCAATGGTTTAGTGGATGTTGACAAACATATGATTGCGCCAATGATAAATCTTTTAAAAACTCTCGGAAAAAAAGATGCAATAAATGCTCTGGATATTTCTTTGTGGAAAAAATTAAAAATTGCTAGAATGAATCTCGTTCCTTTTTTTGAATATAACAAGTACAATGAGCATGAAGTTTATGAAACGATTGAAAGAGAGCTAGATTGGCGAAGAACAAAAAGCACAGATTCTTGTTCAACTAATTGTCAGCTAAATTCTCTTGGTATTGCAATTCATCAGAAGAAATACAATCTTCATCCTTATATTATTCCACTTGCTAGAGATGTTAGAGAGGGTTTTATGACCAGAGAAGAAGCACTTAAAGCAGTAAGTGGAAAAGTAAATGAAAAGTTAGTCGATCATATCGCCGAAAGCTTCGACCTCGATTTGGGTAGGTTGTAAAATTTTTTTCTGTATTGGAATTTTAAGAATTAGATCGCCATTTTTTCCAGAGAATGGCCCAAGTTGAAAATTATACTTATCAAGCAATTTATCGACGAGATCAACCTTTTTAACATCTGGTATACCAGTAACAAAATCTTCATTAATCCCTTCCTTCCAAGAAACGTAGCCTTCTGCACAGCAAGTATAACAATCCTGAATTGTCGGAAGTCTAAAAGGAAAGTTTGTATTAAAACCTTCTGGTCCTTTTGCATAACATTCGATATAAAGAGTATCATTTCTTGATCCGAGTTCGGCCTCAAGGCTTGCAGCCCGGGGGTGAGAATCATCAATCCAAAATTTTGCTTTTTTTAAGTCATTTTTTGTCAGATAAGGAACGCTGTTATTACTTACTAAAATTGCACCATCAAATCTTGGCATTAAAGTTGAAGCCTCATAACAATAAGTGGAAATCTTTAAATCATTGCGTTTGGTTATTTTTTTCATCTCTTGAGCTTGTGTTTTTAGTAAGGCCATCTTGTTGTATAGATCAACTAGGATTATTTCTTGCGGAGCTTCAGAGTATGCAATAAATTGGCTAACTGCTTTTCCAAGTCTCCCTGCGGCCCCAAATATTGCTAACTTTATCTTTTTGTAATCACAATTTGTTTTTTTTGCGGCATAAACTGCCCATTTCTTTAATGTTGCGACAGTTGCAGCGTGGCCAGTTGTTATAAATGGATTTGCTAACGGTCTCGGAAGCTTGCCGTAATTGCATACATATGGAGTGGATGCGCCAATTGCTACCATTTTTAAATTACATTTTGCAGCAAGTTCAAGTGCAGGAAAAAATTGTTTTTTACGAAACTCTCTGAGGCCACCAGAACTTCCTATCCACATATCGATTGGAACGGGCATTGCTATGTTAACGCCAATAAATTCATTACCAACATACATTTTGGAAGCTATAAATGGTGGGGTGTTCCAGAGCTCCATTTCAAAAGATGGACTTCTATTTTTAACATTATTATAAGCGAATGAAAGGGTTTTCCAATCTGTAGAATGAAATAAAAAACCCATACCGCCACTTTTGGGTAAGCTATCTCTTATTTCATCCGGTGAAATATAGTGTTTTAATTCAAGATTTTTTTCTGTCATGTTTAACAAATAATAATTCAGTTATTACTTTTTTATTTTACTACAAAACTTAATTAAAAATATAAATAAGATTGTCAGTTTGTAAGCATAAAAAATATATTTCTTAATAAGAAAATATGAGATGATCATTTTAATCTACAAAATTTGTTATAAAATGAATTATTGAAATGAATGATAGATAAACTAGTTGTAAAATTTAATATATTTTTTTTGTTATTCATTTTTAAAATTAATTTAAGTTGATATTGATTTGTCATGAACTCAAAATATTTTTATCAACGATGTTTAGACTATAAATAAAAAAAAAGTAAAACGAATTTGCGGTTACCACAACCTGTATTAATAAAAAAATTATCTAAAAATAAATAAATTTAAATTTGAAATTTAATCTAAAGCAATACATCAGGGAAGCTTTTAATAAAGGTACATCCATTAATGACTTCAATTTAAGGTCAGCAGCAGTAATTGGATCGTTTGGACACCAATTGTTTGCTGTGTTGCACATCTATTTATTTAAAATGCCTTGGGACAGCATAACTTTGAAAGTTTGGGGTGGAATTATTTGTTTAATTCTTCTCACGAAAAATAAATGGCCAAAAAAAATAAAGCCATTTTTTTCCTTTTATTGGCACTTCATGCTTATATATAATCTCCCTTTTTTAATCACCTTAACGGCCCTAAATAATTCTTTTGTGAAAACTTGGTTTTTGTGGGAGGTAATCATGATATTTTTATTAATGATGTTTGTTCCACATTGGTTAATGTTTACTTTTGATTTGCTTGTTGGAATTTTATTATCATTGTTTTGTCATAGCTTTTTATTCGGGGGAGCGATTTTTGATCCCTTAGTATTTTCCTACAATGCCCAATTGGATTTTCTGCTATATGTTTTTACTTTTATTTTTGCGATAATGGCAGGACTTATTTTTAGTTATAGTAATGCAAAAGGTCTAGCATCGCAAGAAAGAGCAAAAATATTTAAATCTCTTGCTGGCTCAATTGCTCATGAGCTTAAAAACCCCCTTAATGCTATAAATCTAATTGGATTGGAAATAAAAGACACGGCTACAAAAATACAAAAAAATAACCAAATAGAGCCATGCGCTGGTTCGATAAATCAAAACCTATTGGGTACAGCAAACATCCAAAATCTGACTCAGAAAATCAGTGAATCAATTAATAACGCCAATAACATAATTAATATTATTCTTAATGATTTAAGTGAAAAACAAATATATCCGCATGAAATAAAATATTTAAATCCAGATAATATTTTGCCAGAGATTTTAGAAAAATATGTTTATAAAAATGAAGATGAGAAGAAAAAAATTAAATATCACTACAGTAATGATAGCAGTATATTTTTAAAAATTGTGCCTGAAAGGTTTAATTACATCATTTTTAATTTATTAAAAAATGCTCTTTATTACAATAAATCAGATGATTTTATCATCAACATAGGTATCGAAAAAAGGCTTTTTGATGGAGTTGATTATAACTCAGTTTATATCCTAGATAATGGCCCAGGAATTCCTGCAAATTCTATTTCTCGATTATTTGATGATTTTTATACCTCAGGTAAAATTGATGGAACTGGTCTAGGATTAGCATTTTGTAAACGAAATATGTTGATGTTTGGTGGAGATATTATTTGTGAATCTGAATTTGGTAAATGGACAAAATTTTCATTACTATTTCCTCATTTAGCGCAAGAAGATATTGCAAGAGTTCAAATTGAGCGCGGTGAGAAAAAAATTCTTTTGGTTGATGATCAACTTATAAATCTACTTACCGGTCAGGCAAGAATTAACAAGAATTTATCAAAAATTAAGTGCGATGTTGCTAGGGGAGGTCAAGAAGCGATTGATAAATTTATCAATAACAATGGTTACGATTTAGTTTTAATGGATATTCAAATGCCTGAAATTGATGGTATCCAAGCCAGTAAAAAAATTCGTGAATTTAATCAAGAGGTTCCAATTATTGCATTAACTTCCCTTGATAAAGATACATTTAACAAATTAATTTTGACTGAGAATGCTTTGAATAATTTTAGCGGTTATTTAAGTAAATCATCTCTTGAAAGAATATTTTATCGAAGCATAACCAAGTGGTTTGTTGATTTCGATGATGATATAAAATATGTCGGCGATAAAGATGAATATAGTAAAATACTCATTAATAAAAAAATTCTTGTGGCAGATGATCAGCCAATTAACCGAGTTTTAATTAAGAGGCATCTAGAATTGTGTGGTGCATTTGTTGTTGAAGCAAGCGACGGTATCGAGATGATTAATATTTACAAACAAAGTCTTGATAATGAAGGTAATTCTTATTTTGACATTATATTAACCGATATAAGTATGCCTTACGTTGGTGGAGATGAATGTAGTCTTAAAGTTAGAGAAATTGAAGCTTCTTACAAAATTGGTTATCATGATGAAATTCCAATTATTGCTCTAACCGGAAATGGTTCTTTAAATGATATTCGTAATTATTTTAATTGCCGTCTAACTGATTATTTTATCAAAGGTTCAAATCCAGAATTACTTATTAAAATAATTAGCATCTATTTGATTAAAAAACCCGTCAAAATAAATAAGGTAGACTACACTAAAGTAGTAAGAAGTGAAACAAGTGAGATTGTTAATCTTAATCAATTAATTTTAGGAAATCACTTTGATCGCGAAAAGCAGAGCGCTATTTTGCAAATGTTTATTAGAGATATAGACGATTTTATGGATAAAATTCATTCAGCAATAGAAATTAACGATAAAAAAATACTTCTATCATACATTCACTCTGTAAAAGGTTCGGCAGTTAATATTGGCGCTGATAGATTATATTATTTTTGTAAAATGATTGAAACTAAAATTAAAGAAGGCGATTTGAGTAATAATTGGTTTGAAGAGATGAAAAAAATTTATTACGATTTGAAAAGTGAAATCAAATATTTTTTTAGCTAAAAAAATCTTTTAAATTTCCAAGCAAAGCAATAATTCTTTAGAGGTTTTTTTGATCTAAATTTTAGAAAAGATTATTACTTTGATGAGTATCTTATCCCACTTCCATTAATAAATGAACCAACTAGGATTTTTAAATTAAGCTTTATTTTTTCTAGTCGCACCTAATTCAACGAAGATATAAAAAAGTCGCACCTAACTTAGCGACACCGCCCCCAGCTGTATATCCATACAGCTTCATTTTTTAAAGATTTTTATTGCAAAAATCGTGTCGTCGCTTTAGCGCGACTGGTAAAAATCACGAGCGTCG
>Ga0194133_10002712_pt1 | contig 26782 bp, 18 predicted proteins | sample TA2KigOf40mmetaG_FD_155448 | JGI IMG/M metagenome (GOLD analysis project Ga0194133, IMG submission 155448) | Freshwater microbial communities from Lake Tanganyika, Tanzania - TA2015055 Kigoma Offshore 40m | ecosystem: Environmental > Aquatic > Freshwater > Lake | place: Tanzania: Lake... | reverse complement strand
CGAGATAGGGCTAGTTTTCGAAATATGGGGTTTGGAGCAGCGTTTTCAAATGTATCTCCAGTTCCTGTTGACTGGAATCCGGCTATTAATCTTGGAGTAGATTCACTAGATTTTGGTTCTGGAGTTTGCACTTGTCCGCGTTTTAAAAAACCCTTAACTGTTGTTGCTGCTCGTTCCATAAAATTTGCTTTTTTCGTTTCACCGGATGTTGGCTCATCTGCGGGGGTTCCCGTGCCAGATGCGGCTGCCCCAGATTTTGAAGCTTGCTCTGCTCCGCGTTTTAATTTCTCAGCAACTTTATTTACTGCTCGTTTCAAAAAGCTTGTTTTTTGCGGTTTATCCGCTTCTTCTGACTTTGTGGGGGTTTCAGTGCCAGATGAGGCTGCGCCATTAGTGGGTTTTTCCCGCTTAAATCTTTTACGAAGAGCCGCTTTAAGGCGAGCGAAGCGGCCTTCTGTCCCTGAATCATCTTCAGCAGAACTGGTATCATCTGCTTCTTCTTTTTTATTGCCATCTTTTTTCTTGAAGGGGTTTAGTCGAGCAAGTCGTCCGCCAATTTTGGAGAGTCGGCCGCGCCATTTGCCGGTTTTTTGACCATCTTCTTTGGCGGCAGCTTCAACAAGTTTGAGTGCTTCTGCGCGCTTTTTTTTGAGTGCTTTTGCTTTAGTGTCATACTCAGATTGAGCGGCTTTGAGTTCCTCAAGGTTTTCTGGAGAGCCTTCTGCTGTGTGAAGTCTTTTTGCGGTTTCAAGTCGTTGGTTAGCTTTATCTAACTCCTCTCGAGGAGCTTTGTCTGAGTTCATAACATCAGAAAGCTTTTCTTGCTGGCGCTCTAAAGCCTCGCGTTTTCTAGCTATCGGAGCAGAAACTTTTATAAATTTGTCATTAGCGGCATTTCTTTTTTTGGTAGCATCGCTTTGTTTCTTTGAGAGCTCGTCTTCTTTTTTTTTAGCTTGTTTTACTTGCTCGTCTAAGTTTTTTTTATTGGTTGCCTTACGTTCGAATTCTGCTATTAAGCGCTTTCTTTCTTCTTCAGCAGACGCTCCGTTGATTTTTTTACGAAGTTCTCCAAGTTCTGCTTGAGCTTTTAAAAGCGCTTCTTTTTTTACTCTAAAATTTTCGCCAGCGGCTGTTTTTTCATTTCTTATTGCGCCAAGCTCGTCATTTGCTTTGTCTAGAGCTGCCTGCGCTTTCTTTACTGCAGAAGTATCAAGTGCTGCTAATTTTCTTTTTATTTCGGCTTCTTTTTCTTCAAGCGGGGTTGTTGGAATTTTTACGGTTGGTTTTGGTGGTGTCCCTGTTCCTGAAGCTGCTTCACCTTCGGCTGCTTCTCCTTCGGCAGGTGCCGCGCTTGTCTCTGCGCCTGCTGCCGCGGGAAGAACTGGTTTTGGTGCTGGAGCAGTTGTAGGTGTAGCATCACCAATTACTGTTTTTGAGACGCCAAAAACCCCTCTGGCTGGGCGCTCACTGGCTGATTCTGGAGCAGCAGATGTGGCGCTGCCAGAGGCTGTTTCGATTTTACGTAAGGGGTTTTGCACTACAACGCGACTTGGTGCTCCTGGTTCTGCAGGAGCACCAGGAGAAGGCGCCGTCACTGGCGCCACAACTGGTTTTACTTTTGGAGTAGTTGCTGGTCTTGTAGCACTGTCAGGGCTTGGAGTATCGGGTGTTTCTGGTGCTTCTGGAGTCGCAGGGCTCTTTGGTTTTGCGGTTGCTTTAGAAGAATCTTTATCAGATTCGCCTTCGGCCGCTTCAGGTGATGCATCTGTTGGGGGTTTTGATTTTCTTTCGGTGGCCGAATCGGCGTCGAGATCTTCAACTTCATCCTCGTCATCGGCTTCAGCTAATCGTTTGGCCTCTTTTTTTCTGTCAGATCTTTTTTTTGCCATGCCCCCAGCTGCCAGTCCACCAGCGGCAATAAGGCCTCCACCGAGTCCGGCTATCATTCCAATTTGAGAGTCAGAGAGCGGAGCTTCGCTTCCTGCTGTTTCTACGGGTGTTGCTTCTGTCGTGAAGTACGATTCTGCGTCAGGGATAGGCAGACCTGTTTTTGGGTCAATAGCGGGGGTTTTTCCAGCTATCGATTCGGCAGATTGGATTGGAGAGGTGAGGAGTAAAAGGCATGCAGTAGAAAGAAGAGTTTTTTTAATCATTGATCCACCATTTTTTAGTTTTTAATACTTAACGTCGGAAAGAATTTCTAATTCGTTGCCATCGCGCTTGAGGGGCTGTTCGACTGAGGGTAGAGCTTGCCCTGCGCATAAGGAATGGTGATGTGTGCCTTTCGTCAACAAGTGGTCTGCGTGCACCAAAAAAATCATCATCGTAGTCTTCTGCCTGTTGGAATTGTCGCCGTTGAGCTTTTTCGAATTTTTTTGCTTTTTTTGCTAATTTTCTTTTTGTTTTAAGGTGACTCGAGATTGCGCTTCCGGTTGCTGCACCTGCTATGATGCCACCAAGACCTGCGGCTCCTGCGATAAGACCTGTTTCTTGGTTTGAGTATCCATCTTCGGGTGTAGGAATGAGGATTGTGGTAGGTTCAAGAGGGGTTGCTGGAGCTGGCGTTGGAGCAGTAGCGGTAGAGGGAGCTGGTGTTGCAGCTGATTGAGTTGGTGCTGGAGAATCTTTAGAAACTTCTGGACTTAGAGTTGACATGCTGCTGCAAAGTCCAGCAAAAATAATTATTTTTTTTAATACAAGGTGGTTCATTTTTCAGCCTTTATGAGCGATTAAATTTGTTAGATAAAAAAAGGTTAGGCCATTTGCTTATACAAGTTCAACATTCAATTGATTGAGTGCAATTCGAAATGCGCGTTCTTCTTCTTCTGCTATTTCTGCGTAATGAGCGCGTTCAAGCGCGTTATCAACATTTTCGTCAGTAATTGTGTATTTTAATAAGCTTGCTAAAAAGATAAAAACTAAAATGCGCCACAGAATCATACAAAAACAAATTTTAAAGTTTTTTTTAGTTGGGCAAGTATTTCCAAAAAAGAATCAAAGAGGCAATCTTTTTTAAAAATAAGGGCATTAATACATATCTTCTTCTAATATTCTTTGCTTTACCGATGATGATCTGCCAGCAAGAGAGTGTTTGATTTTGTTTGCGCGAGTGTGTCGATAAAATTCTTTACGTTCTCTTTTTTCTTGCGCTCGAGCTCGCATTAATTCTCGGCGTTCACGGTCGACTCGAGTGGCACTTCTCTTTTTTTCGAGTAAAAGCTCTGCTCGTTCCCGTGCGGCTTGACCTTGTTGGCTTATGGCATCACGTAACTGATTGTTAAAATCTGCAGTTGTGTTATTTGCTTGCGATGTCGAGCTTCCAAGGGCTGCAACTGCTCCACCCATAACGCCACTACCCATTCGAGGGCCTGTTCCGCTATCAGTTTTTTTTATTGTTGGTCCAGGGGTCTCTGCAGGTTTTGCACTTTCTGTTTGCAGCGTTAAACGAGCTTTTTTGAGCTCTACAAAATCAGCAGCTGAAAGGGTTTTGGGGGGTGTTAGGTTCCACCACATAACATTTGGATCGGTTGCAGCTCCGCCTGCGTTTGCTCCTTCAACTTGTTTGAATTCGACTACTTTTCCTGGCTCATAGATTTTTTTTTCTTCAACCGCTTTTCCTGGGGCCACAAAAATTCCTTGGGGGGTTGCAGTAAATTGAGGTGTTGGGACTTTTGAATTGAGTGTTGATACTAAAAAAAAGAGCGTAAACAATGTTCTCATGGTTAACGCCTTACAGCTTGCAGGGAGCGACTTCTTTGTGGATAGTGTCCACGAGGTGGGAATTGTTGAGGTGGTCTGCGGCGAAGGGGAGCCGGTGTTCTTCTGAATGATTGTGCAGAATTGACGTGTGGAAGAGGGTGAGTGCTGGATGAAGATGATGAAAAAAATGATGAATTTTTATCTGGTGGCAGGAGTGCTATTTTTCGCCGAAGTTCTGCGATTTTATTCATTTTATCGTCAATCCCGCCGAAAGAATCAATACCGCGACTTCTTTTTTGGCTTTCCAAGAGAGAAAGTTTTGATTTTTCAAGTGCTAGTTGGTATTCAAGTTTTCGGCGCTCTGACCATCTAAGCATTCGAAGTTTGCTTGCACGTTTTATTTGAGGTTTTTCCACGCCATTTTTGTCGGTATCAAAAAAAATTTCACCAAAGTCTACGTCTTCTTCGCGAAGGCTTATTTTGGATTCTCCGGAGAATGGAAATTCGTTATTGGCCGAGTTCATTCTTCCCTCGGCATACATTTCATTTTCTCGAGCTAATTGTTGGCGTCGTCTTCGATTGAAATATGCGCTGCCTCCAGCCCCTCCAAGTCCGAGCGCTGCGGCGCCACCAATAGTTGTTCCAGAGATTGCGCTTGCATCCATCGCGTCAGAAGAAGATCCCGGAGAATAGCCAGCTGGAGCTGAAGGTGCAGCTGGTAACGATGGGGCATACGCAGGGGAGGAATATGTTGGAGATGTGGGAAATGGAGAGATTGGCGGTTGTCCAGATGGCATCATTGATGGATCGAGTGGATACGCCATGCCCGTGAATGGGTCGAGTGGGTAGGAGGATGTTGAGCCGACTGGTGTAATTGCAGGAGAAAGCGATCCAAAATCTTGGTCGATTCCGACGGCGGGCATCATGGCGCCCCCAGCAGCCGATGTTGCAATTGAACTGTACAGGTCTGCTTCTGCGGCAGACATCATAGGAATGTCTCCAGGTGCAAGTTCTACGTATGGTTGTTGGGACATTGTGCTTTGGTCGAGTCCAAATTCATCGATCATTCCCGAGGAGGTTGGAGTTCCCATGCCGGTTGCAGACGAAACCGCTCCAGCAGGTCCGCCCGTTAAAAATCCTGATGCGATACTGCTAGCTCGGCTCACATTAACGCAATTAATCTGAACGGGGTTCAAAAAAAGAGCGGTGATGATAAAAAAATAACGGCGAAAAAAAAGTTTTTTGATCATACACAATCGCACGCAACATGGTTGTACGGAATGAATTTATCTTATAAAGCGTACGATTTATTGAGCAAGAAAATAGAGGTTTGGTCTCTTTTTGACTTGCTCTAAAAAATGATTACCAAGCTTGAGCTGTCTTAAAAGAAGCTTGCGAGTCTTTTGATGACCTGCCCTTGTAGAGTTGAGTTGTGTAATAGGTGGTTCCTGAATCACTTTCATCGTCTAGTGAGCCGCTTGCAGCAGCTTCTTCGTGTTCCATAAAAGCATCAAGCGAGTCGATACTTGAGCTAGAGGCAGAGTGAATACTGCGACGTCTTTGGGCATGCATAAAGCGAATCAAGAGAGATTCAAAGCTTTCTGCTTGGCCATATCTTTTAATAAACATTTTTGTTTCGGGCGCTGCGTTAAAGCTTGTATGTAATTTTGCGCATACGGCAGCGCAGACAAGGCTTTTAACGTTTGTAGAAAGAAGATCAAGATCGATAGAAATTTCTGCAACAGCCCCAAGAACGTTTGTTTCTTGTTCGCTTCCCACAAGGTAGAGTGTTTCTGCAAGCCCTGGTATTTCAGCAAATGCATAATGTGCGGCGATGCAGAGTTGGTTATTTGGAGTTATTGGGCGTTTTGTAACCGCATCGATATCTTGGACGCCATTTTTATACAAATATGCAGCGCGTTTTTCTTGAGCGAGCTTGAGTAATCTGGTTTTTGTGTCTGCTAGTTCTGGTGAAACGGCTTTTCTGCTTGGGGTTAAAAATCTTTTTTTAATTCCATTCATGAGTTCTGCGATATTTTGCACAACATACGCTCCGTATTTTTCCTTGAATGACATTTTTTTAGAAAAAGCAGTTGAATCTTTTGCAACTCTGAAGGTAGTGAGTTGGCGAAAAACGGTTGAAACAGCAAGGAGTATTGCATCGTCATGACCGCCAAGGCCCTGAAGTTTTTCAATTTCTTGGTCAATTCTTCCAAGTGATGAGATCAAAACGACTGGTTTTGATTCTGGAGAGTAGCAAGCAAAAGAAGAAAGAGCCGCTCCGAGGTTTTTGTAGCCGGGGATTTGTCGCAAAAGATTGCCCGCTTTTGCGGTGATTTGTTGTTGGGTTGTTTGTGGTGCAGGTAATGCCGCAGCTGCGAGCAAACCTGCGAATAAAAGAATATTTTTTTTCATGGTTTTGTATGATTTTATACGATCAGAATCAAGCCATCGATTTGGGGTGGGTATGTGTGGCGCGTGGTTCTGAAAAACAATTATTATTCTTTTAATGATAGCCCGGAAAATGGAGCGGCCCTTTTTTAAGTTGCAGGCAGGGCAAATATCCTGTTTTTTAAAAAAAATAAAGGCCGCAATTGTTTCTTGGTGAAAAGTTTTTACCGTGTCGTGTTGTGCGTAGCGGTGATTTTACCGTCAAGCATGAGGTCTTCTATTTTTGGGGTTATTTTATCTAGATGTGACCAGAAAGGGCTGAATTTATAAGCTTTTTCCTGTGCGGCGATGAGAGAGTTGAATTGCAGATGTTCATCTTGCTGGCTATTGATTGAGGTTGCTTTGAGTAATTCTTTGGCGAGTTTTATTTTTGATTTATCGTGTTGCTGGGTATACAAAAAGGCAAGAACTCCAGAGATTAAGCTGTTTTTTGGTGCGATCGCATGAGCTTTTGTTATTTCTCCGAGCGCTTTGTTAACATTCCCTTGTTTCCACTGGAGGTACCCAAGGTTATAAAAGGCTTTAATTCCCAGGTTGGCATCGTTTTTTGCAAGTGTTTTCATGAAACGGCGATATGACGTATCGGCGGCGGTGAAGTTGCCCACAAGTGTGTACAGATCGCCTAAAAAGGAATGAACTTCTTTTTGCACAAGTTTGTGATTTTTGAGCGGCTCTAAAAGGGTGATACTTTCTTTTACCGAAAGAAGTTGGGCTGAGGTAAGCATGCCAAGAATCGAAAAGACTTTTGTGTTGTGGTCAGCTAAAATCCACTCGCGCAGATGATGCATAGCTTCTTTTTTGCGGTCTGATGAGAGGAAGATTTCAAGCTTGAGCAGGCGAGCGCGAGAAAATTCGGGATCGAGCTTGATTGCATCATTGATATGAGAGATCGCGCGTTCATTTTCTTTGAGTTTCCAGCTAATGAGGGCAAGATCGAACAAGTGGTTGGGTGTTTTTTCGTTAACTTTGGCAAGAGTTACATAGGCGTCTTTGAATTTGCCTAATTCGAACTGGAGAGAAACCAGTTTTTTTGAAAAAGCTGGATTGTGATCGATTTCTATGATTTTTTTGAGCACTTCGACAAGTTCTGGTTTTTTATCTTGCTGCTCAAGAACGAGGGCTTTGAGTTTAAGTGCCCGTTCTTGGTGTGGGTTGAGTTCAAGTCCTTTGTTGAGTTCTTCAAGAGCCACATCCAGATTGGGGTGTGATGACCCAAGGTGAATGGTTGCCTTGAGGATATAAAATGGCGCGTGTTTTGTTCGGGTTGGATTGCTTTCTAGAAAGCGGTCAATTTCTTGTAACGCAAGTGTTGGTTTGTGCGTTTGTACGTAGAAAATTGCTTGGGCATAGGTTGTTTGCTCGTGAGCCCAAGATTTTTTTGCGGTACGTTGTGCTTCGTGAAACATGGCTTCGGCAAGATCGTTTTTTTGCTGTGCACACAGGGCTCGTGCTGCCGTGAAGTTTACACTCCAGTCATCGTTGCCATATAATTTTCGGTAGTTATTTGCAGCGATTTCAGCCTCTTTGAATTGTTCTGTTGAAAACAAAAAACTCACAAGCGCAGGGCTGCTAAATGATGGGTTGTGGGCATGAATTTTTTTGAGCAACTTTGAGCATTTTGCGGTTTTTGAGTGAGCCGCAGAAAGATTAAAAAGCATGATGTGATAAAATTGTTTTGCGTCTGGGTCTGCTACGCTGTGAGTAAGTATCGCGGAGCGTTCTTGGCCAACGGTTCGTTCTTGGGGGTTAGGTTTTGTGAAACACGTTTTCGTGCACAGGGCAAGTGCAATCAAAAGGGCATACATCATACGATTCGTTCCTTTGCTCGTGGATTGTATTTCTTGTTATCGTTCGACGTTTACATTGTTGATAAAATTCGGCCATGCAAGATGCTAAAGGTTCATTTTTTATAACATCAAGAGCGGTACGTTCTTGGGTATTGAGAGCCGTCGTCGATTGAATAGAAAAGAGTGTATGCTGGATGAACAAATCTTTTAAAGATTCTTGGGAGATAGGTTTTTTTTGTGCTTTGCAGCCGATGACAATTATTTTTAAAATTTTTTTTTCGCCGCACAGTTGATTAATTTTTTCTAGAAAATCATCGATCGAAAATCTGAACTCTTGGGCCCATGCAGGATGCAGAGCTTCGACAAAGAGTGTTTCGTTTTCTATTTTTTTAACATAAATCTTTTCTGCAAAGCGCCCGCAAATTGTTTCCCAGCGATTGAGAATCTTGAGTTTCCAGTGTTCTTGGCGAGGAATAATTTGTGAAAGAAGCTTAAGCCCCTTGAGTGCGGTGTCGGTTTTTGACATAACAGGTGGTTTGTGCGAGAAAGGTATTGTTGGTAATATAGCATGTCTATCAAACAAGCAAAGAAAGGAAATGTTGTGAGTGACAAAAAAATAAATGCTGCAGTTGTTACGCGGGTACGGGGTACGGAAGATATTCTTGATATGGCCTCAATTAACTTGATTTGCACGTTTATTTCGCGTCATTTAGCAACCCATGGTTTTGCGGAAATAAGAACTCCTGTCTTAGAAAAAACAGAACTTTTTGTGCGTGCGGTAGGTGCCGACACAGATGTTGTTTCTAAAGAAATGTACACTTTTGAAAAAGGGAGCGAAGGAAGCGTTTGCTTGCGGCCTGAACTTACAGCGCCGATTGTGCGTGCTTTTTATGAACATGACGTTTCGCTTTCTCCGTGGAAGGTGTTTCAATTTGGACCTGCGTTTCGCTATGAACGGCCGCAAAAGGGACGATTGCGGCAGTTTTTCACCTACAGCATAGAAGTTATTAATGCGCTCTCGGTGAAAAATGACGTTTCTACGATTGTGATGTTCGATCGGTTGTTTAAAAAATTAGGAATTTGCGACTTTGTTTTGCAACTTAATTTTTTGGGAGTCGTTGAAGATCGCATGCATCATAAAGAAGCGTTGAGAGCCTTTCTGGTACAAAATGATGCAGAATTATGTGAAACATGCAGAGAGCGGCGAGAAAAAAATGTTTTACGTGTTTTTGATTGCAAGAACGAACAGTGTCAGCGGTTGTACACAAAAGCTCCTCAACTCGAACACTATTTGTCTGAAAAATCACGACAAGAATGGCTTTCCATTCAATCAGATTTACAGCTTCTCTCGGTAAACTTTATTTTAAATCCGTTACTTGTGCGAGGCTTAGATTATTACAACGGCGTTGTGTTTGAGTTTACTTCAGACGCGCTGGGATCTCAAAGCACCTTCTGTGGTGGCGGGCGCTATGATTTATCATCAACATTTGGCAAAAAAGATTTGCTGCCTTCGATTGGCGCGGGAATTGGACTTGAGCGTATTTTTATGATCATGCAAGCACAGCAAAATGATTTGCTTTCTTCGTTAAAAAAAGAATTGAGCGTGGTTATTGTTCCGATGGATGTTGCGCAAGAAGGATTGGCGTTGCAGATTGTTGAAAATCTTACAGCGCAAGACATTTGTGCGCAGGTGATTTTTGATGGTGCGGGCATTAAGCAGAAGATGAAAAGAGCCGACAAAATTGGAGCTGATTTTGTTGTCATTATTGGTGAGCGCGAACTGTTGTCGGGCATTGTTTCTGTAAAAAATATGAAGAGCGGTGAATCGACAGAGGTTGCGATTGCACAACTTGCAACACATGTTCGTCATCGCCAGTTGTAAAAACAAGTCTTAAATTCGCATCATTGTCTCAATTGTTTACAAATAGCATTGCTTGGTGACACTTTTAATTAATCAGAAACTAATTTTTTTCTGGTGATAGTGTATGGTTTCTTTTCGATATGAAATAGCAGCGCTGTTTTTTGTTTTCAGTTTTTCCGTTCCGATTGATGCGGGAAAATGGGGGTGCTGTTCATCTTCTGCTGTTGATGTGATCGTTCCAGGTCAGCGTCCAGTGCCCGCTCCAAAGGAGCCTGTTCATGCTTCTGCAGCAGAGGAAGATCCTGTTGAAAAAATGTTAAGAGAAAATGGTTGTCTGGTAGGTCCGTCTGCGCGAACATCACAAACAGCTCAGGCCGTTGGATCTCATTTTTCTGGTGATGGAACGTCTGATGATGCGTCAACTTCAGGGGTAGGTGATTCTGATGTAGAAGATGATGATGAATCATTGGAAAGAGATGGATTGACCGCTGTTGCATTTTTGCCATCTGCGCCACGGGAAAGTCGGCCTCTTGCTCGGACAAGAAAAATTCATGTTCGTCGATTATCTCCCAGAGAGGCTGTTCATGCCGTAGGCGATATGGCTGAATTGGAAGAAGTTGTTGATGGGGTGGTTCCATCGTTACTGCAAAAGTCTTTATCAAAGTCAGAGTTTTTTAAAAAGTGGATGACCTTGCGAGAGCGTGTACATGAATTTAAAGATAAGCGCATGAATTTTCGGCAGGTGTATACCCTTGGAAAAACCACCTGTCTTTTTGATCCAGGTATTCTTTTGGAGCAATATCAATATATTGAGCAGTCTTTTTATACTTGTTTGACTTTAGCACAAGAGCTTTTGATGGGAAGTTTAAAAAAATCTCCCTGCGGATTTGACCGTGAGCACTTAGAGCCGGAATCGAAACATGGGATCATATATCTTGGTGGGATGATTTGTCAAAACCCCTATGGAGCAGATCGATCACCTTGTGGTTTTGTAACGAATTATGAAACCTTTAGGCCTGTGTGCAAGCAATGCAGAATTGATTATCGCGATGTTTGTTTTATGGATCTAGAAAATACACAAAAACTTCTTTTGTTGAAGCGTCTTATTTCTACACTTGAGAGCCAGCTTGATGCTGCGCGAGCATGCTTTCCAGATTGAACGAGATTTTTTGAATTTTATATTTTTTTGTGTACATTTTTTCTGGTTTGTTTACTGCCTGAAACTTTTTGTGCCATTCTGGAAGAAAAGATGGTTGAGTCTTTCTTCTGGGGTAAAAAGTGAAAAGATCTTTAATTCTAAGCTTTTTGGCTGTTTTTGCAGTAGTGTCTCCCGTTCAGGTAGAAACAAAGCGTGGCGGTTTTCGTACGGCTGAGTTTGCTCAAAAATCTTCTTTAGGCGCTAAAGAACGACAAGCTCGAGAAAGAGTTCGCGGCAAGATATTGAAAGCTCTTTCTGCAGAAAAATTTGGTTTTTTAAAAAGTGAGCAAGATCAAGGACTTCCGGCAGATCAGAGCGCTTTAAAATATTTGAAAAATGATAGGCATCAGCAGGTGAAAAAAATGCGAAGAGCCCCAAGGTATCAGCTGAAAAAAGCTCGGATCGCGTTGAGTAAAAAACGATCTTAATTTGAATAAAAAATGTGTGTTTGTTCAATGTTCAAAAGGAGAAAAAATGAACATTAATGTAAAAAAAATCTTTTTAATGCTGGCTGTTCTTGGTTTTGCGGGACAATCATTTGCGCCATCTAGTCGAACGAAAGTTAGACGGCAAGGTTCGAGCCGAAAACTTGCAGCCCCAGCAGCTCCAGTAGTTCCAGTAAAGAAAGAAGAGTCGGCTTCACTTTGGAGATCGGGGATAAAGAAGGACCCAAGAAGAACTGATTTTGGTGCTCCTATTCAGCTTAGAAGATAAAAATCTTTTTAAAAAATTTTTGGGATCCGAATAAAGTAGGAAAATGAAAATGAAAAAATTATTGTTAACCTTTGTTTTTTTGGCAGGTGCACTTGGTGCGTGGCCATGGACAAAAAGAGTTGCTCCTGCGCCAGAATCGCCTATTTCAGTTGATTCTATAGAGTTTGCACCTATTCAGCACAAAAGTCTTTCTCGAGTAAAAGAAGATTCCCGAGTAAAAGAAGATTCCGTTGTTTCGCGGGATTCGTATGGACCGAGAAGACCATCTGTTTCTAGAGGTAGAAGTAAGCTCTCGCGAGAGTCTGCGTATCATGTAAGTCCCGTTGATCAACTTAAAGCCGAAGAGCGATCAGGCCTTTCTGATAGCCTTTTTGCAGCAAAAACTCCAGGAAAAGGACGAGGCAGAAGTGGTTTGCGTGTACAAGTTCAGCCGAGAGAAAGTTCTCCTCGAATTAAATCTCCGCGTTCTCCGCGTGCGCAGTAAATAGTTCTAATTACAAAGAAAGAGTGTGTATGAATAAAAAATTAATGATCATTGCGGTTTTTGCTCTTGCTGGTTCTGTGAGTGCATGGCCAGGATGGATGTGCAGTTCCAAAAAAAGTGTTGATGCAGTAAAACCTCACGCGCGTCTACAGCGTCGTCCTAGCTCATCTGATGGGGGTGTAAGGGTTGAAACTGTTACTCGAAAAAATCCGTATCATGTTACAAGAGAAAAATTTGAAGAAGCTCCCAGTGAGTTGAGAGAATCAGCTCGAGAAGCACGTCGTGGCGGACGACAATTTGAGCGAGTTCATGGTCAAGCAAAAAAACAGCATAGTTCAGATTTTGCTCGCACTCATGGTGATATTCGGAGAGATGCTGGTCGAATTATGATGAGAACGCGTGGAGAAGCTAAAATGGCTTTTGATGGCGCGGCGGTTTTAGATGAGCGTGCAGACCAGGCTAGAGATTTAAGAAAAGAGGCGCGTAAAAGATTTAACCGTGAAGACAAAAGAATGCAGGCGTGGGCAGCGGGAGAAGATGAAAATCCGACAGCGTTATAACAATATTTGCTAGTTAGGAAAAAGGGGGCTTTTTAGCCCCCTTTTTTTTATATTAAAAAGCTTACGATGCAGGCATTTAAGATATTCACAAGCGTTCCCCCGAGCATGGCGCGTAGGCCGATTTGACTTAAGGTTGAACGTGTATTTGGTGCCATGGTGCTGATCGCTCCAATTTGCATGCCAATACTCGAAAAATTGGCAAATCCGCAGAGCAGATAAGTTAAAATAATTGTACTGTATGCAGATAAATCTAACGAAAGCATTTTTAAGTAGGCGACAAATTCATTGATGATCATTCGATTTCCGATGAGTGATGCTACAGTTGTTTGTTCTCCCGATTCGATTCCCAATAAATAGGTTATTGGTTTAAAAATTGTTCCCAAGATCCAATCAAATGTGAAGCCGTTTTTTCCTGTGATCGTAAATACAATTTGTTCGAGCAAGTCATTGCACAGACCTGACATGCCGATGAAAACAATCAACATCGCGATAATAATTCCAGAGATGGTAAATCCGGTAGTGGCTCCACTGGCAAGTGCATCGATAATATTGGTGTTGCCATCTTGTGTTGGTTTTACCGCGTGGCCAAGTGTTTCTGGTGTTTCGGTTTCGGGTTCTAAGATTTTTGCAATTACCAATGTTCCAGGAATTGACATGATGCTTGAAGTAAACAGGTGGAGCGCTGAAAGTCCGAGCGATGCAAGAGGAACAAGTAGTGTGATGCTGGTTGTTGCAAATCCGCTAATCATAACACTCATCAATTCTGAGCGTGTCATGCGGGGAAGATAATTTTTAACTAGGAGTGGTGATTCGATTTGTCCGAGCAGTGAATTAGCAACGGTGCACAGTCCCTCTGCGCCAGATACGCCAAAAATAGGAGCGGTAACATACGTTACAATGCGCACCAAAAAAGCGATAACGCCAAAATACGAAAGTACACTCATCAGTCCACCGATGAAGGTAAGTAATGTGGTGACTTTTATTGCAAAAATAAAGCCCCATCCAGCTTTTGATTGAGTATCAATCAAGGTGCTGAAAACCATTTTTCCACCTTCGTCTGCGTAGTTGCTGAGTGCGGAAAATAACTTTGCAATACTCAGGCCAAGTGCTTCGCCACCACTGGTTTTGAGCATCGCAAGTGCAATAAGAATTTGTGTAAGAAGTGTTATGCCAACAAATTGCCAACGAATAGCGCGCTTGTTTGACGACAATAAAAATGTTGCAAGAAGAACAAGTCCAACGCCAACAAGTTTAAGAAGAAAAGAGTTCATGTGGTACCTTACTTTTGATAATTATATATGGTTGTTTTATTTGAGGGTACCATCAAACTCTTTTTTTCCAAGTAAAAGATTGGGCTTTTTAATCGCAAACAGTTTGTCTTTTTTTGTTTTGTTTTAAATGAAACAGAATTAATGACACGCCTGCAGGTGTCATTCCCGGAATAAGGTCAAGATCTGCAAGTGTTTTTGGACGATGAAATTCAAGTTTTTTTGTGAGCTCAGTCGAAAGGCCTGGCAGTCCTTTGTAGGAAAAGTCTTCAGGAATAAGTATTCCTTTGTTTTTTAGAACTTTTTCTACTTCGCGTTCTTCTTTTTCGATGTATCCTGAATAACGAATTTCTGCATAAATTCTAATCAGAGCTCTTGAAGAAAGTGCTTTTGAATTAACATCAATTTCTGCAAGGCTTTTTTCAAGCGCGTTGCGAGCTTTTTGTTGTGCATCTTTGGTAAAATCGTATACATGAAAGAGATCAAACAAACCTTCAGGTTTTCGATCTTTAAATATCAGATCGACTGATTTTTTAATGACCTGTTCTTCTGCTAAAAAGCGTTGGTACAAGTCAGCATTTACCATGCCAAATTGATGCGCGTATGGCATGAGTCGTGCAAACACATTATCTTGTCGCAATATGAGTCTGCGTTCTGCGCGTGAGGTAAACATGCGGTAAGGTTCATCAACCCCCAGTGTGATCAGATCGTCGATCATGACGCCGATGTAACTTTCGGTTCTGCTTAAAATAAATGCTGGTTGATCGTGAGCTTTAAGGTGTGCGTTGATTCCCGCAACAAGCCCTTGGCCAGCAGCTTCTTCGTATCCGGTTGTACCGTTAATTTGTCCGGCAAAAAACAATCCATCAATAGCTTTTGTTTCAAGCGAATGTTTGAGGTTGCTTGGTTGCAAGAAATCATATTCGATAGCGTATCCAGGTTTACTGATGATTGCGTTTTCAAATCCCGGGATACTATTGATGTAGGCTTGTTGAACTTCAAGCGGCAGCGAAGTTGAAAGACCAGCTGGATAGATTTCTCCACAAAATTCGCTTTCGGGTTCAACAAATACGTGATGTTGTGTGCGCTCTTTGAATCTGCCGATTTTGTCTTCAATTGATGGGCAATATCGCGGACCAACTCCTTTGATGTTGCCAGAGTACATTGCAGATTTTGAAAGATTATCAAAAATAATTTGGCAGGTTTCGGCAGTTGTTGCTGTTTGGTAGCATGAAATTTTTTCTGTGACTGGAAAGTGATCGAATTCAAATAAATATTCTAAGGGTTCAGCTGTTTGAAGTTCGAATTTTGAATAATCAAGACTCTCTTTGAGCAAGCGTGGCGGGGTTCCCGTTTTGAGCCTTCCAAGCGGGGTATTTAATTGTGTCGCTAAGGACGATGAAAGTTCGATTGAAGAATCAGATCCGTATGGTCCACCGGCGTAATTTACCGTTCCAATATGAATTGTGCCATTCAGGAAGACCCCGGTTGTGATAACAACGGTTGGCGCATAAAAGGTTTCGCCATTTACGGTTGTAATTCCGCTTACGCTTTTTCGGTCAGCGTTGTTTTTTGTGAGCAAGGAGTGGGCTTTGCCTTGATGAATAGTTAAGTTTTTTGTACGTGACAACTCTTGTGTTGCTTGCTTTGAATACTCGTATTTATCGATTTGCAGTCGTAGGCCTTGCACGGCAGGGCCTTTACTTGTATTGAGCATTCTGGCTTGCAGGTAGGTTTTTGATGCTATTTTTGGCATTATTCCATCGAATGCGGCGATTTCATGAACAATATGTCCTTTCCCGATCCCCCCGATGGATGGGTTGCACGGCATGGTGGCGATTTTGGCGGTATCTAAGGTCAACAGAAGCGTTTTGGAGCCCATTTTGGCAGACGCATACGCGGCCTCGCAGCCAGCATGGCCAGCACCAATCACAATAACATCAAAATATGAATCCATACTACGCTGATCCCTTTTATTTACAAAAATACGTAAAAAGCCTGTAAACCCCCCGTTTATTTATTTTATTTTAAAAAAAGACTTTTGTCTTGAGTCCACCCTTGGCATTTAGTTAGGATCCCGGACATTGAAACCTGGCCACGTGTGAGAGGTGCTCTGCAGTGAAAGAAATCCCAAACAAGCTTTTTTCTTTTATAACAACGTTTTTAAAGCCTTATCGATGGCATTTTTTTGCATTAGTTTGTTTAACGCTTTTTGCGGGAGCGATTTCGTCTATCGAAACGATGTTGTTGCGATACATGCTTAATTGTGTTGCGGAGAGGATTTCAAAAAACTTTGCGGGAATTTTGCTCGTTGCAGGAATGTACGGAGTTTGGTGGCTTGTTGTTGGCTTGCAGTGGCGGTCGTATGAATATTTGTACATGAAGACATTTCCCAACCTAGAGTCAGACATTGTGCTCAACTTGTTCGATTACACTCAGCGCCATTCGCATAATTTTTTTCAAGAGCAGTTTGCGGGAGGGATTGCCAACCGTGTTATCGAAATGGGCGAAAATGTTTGTAAAATTTTGACTATGATTTTGGAACAATTCGGACGCAAATTTTTTACTATTCTTTTTGCGTTTATAACCTTGACGACAGTGCATCCGTATTTGGGGGCTATCTTTTTTTGTTGGATGTTTATTTTGTTGAGTTTGAACTTTGCAACAGCAGGCATTGTGGGAGAGCATTCCACAGAGTTTGCACGAAGCAAAACAAGAATTTTTAGTCAGGTTGTTGATAGCATTGCAAATATTTTGAATGTGAAGTTGTTTGCGCGCAATGAGTATGAAACCAATTACATTAAAATGGGCCTTGATGATATGGTCGAAAAAGATCACACATTTCACATGACTATGTTAAAGCTGCGACTTGCAGAAACAGCATTTTGTGTGACATACATTAGTTCAATTTTGGCCTGTACGTTGCGTTTGTACAATCAAAACTTGGTGAGTGTTGGTGACTTTGCGTTGGTGATTGGTCTTTCTATGACGGTTGTGGATTATGTTTGGGGTCTTACACAAGAACTTGGCGAATTTGAAAAAGCACTTGGTGCGAGCAGGACGGCATTAAGTGTTCTTTCTATCCCACATGACATGCAAGATCCTGCGGATTCAACGCCGTTAATTGTTACCAAGGGAACGATAGAATTTCGTGATGTAAACTTTACACACACAAAAAAAGGAATCTTGTTTGACCATCTTAATATTACTATTCCGGGTGGCCAAAAAGTTGGATTGGTTGGTTTTTCTGGCAGTGGAAAAACAACTTTTATTAATTTAATCATTCGATTGTATGACGTCATTAAGGGTGGGATTTTTATCGACAACCAAGATATTGCAAATGTTACCCAGCAAAGCCTACGTGAAAACATGAGTGTGATTCCTCAAAGCCCGCAGCTTTTTCATAGAACAATTATGGAAAACATTCGATATGGAAATCCAAAAGCGACAGACGAGCAAGTTATGGAGGCTGCAAAAGCGGCATTTGCTCATGAGTTTATAAAAAAAGCAGAAGGAGGATATTATTCGTTTGCTGGTGAACGTGGCTTGCGATTGTCGGGTGGACAGGTGCAGCGCATTGCGATTGCGCGAGCGATTCTAAAAAATTCACCAATTTTGATTTTGGATGAGGCAACTTCTGCACTTGATTCGGTCACGGAGCATGAAATTCAAGAAAGTTTTGATTCTTTGATGAAAGAAAAAACGGTACTGGTAATTGCGCATAGAATTTCAACCTTGCTGCACATGGATCGTATTTTGGTTTTTGACAAGGGCAAAATAGTTGGCGATGGATCTCACGAAGAGCTTTTGCAACAGCAAGATTCTTTGTATGCAAAATTATGGAATTCGCAAGTTAATGGTTTTTTGTGGCATACCGATGATGAATGATTTTTACTATTAGTTGATAACTTCCAAAAATATCGGGGTGTATTTTGTCGAATCGCTCCATTCCAGTACTTTTTCTGCAAGGTTTGGTTTTCCTGCAACCCAGCCAGCAGGGTTAAATGTTGTGTGATAGCAGTCCCAAACGTCTTGATTGTTGGTATATTTTATGGATTCATGGGTGAATCTAGGATTTGTAAAATCAAAAAAAGATGATCGTATTCCGTGCTGGTAAATTGTTTCGAGCGTGACCGTTAGAGGAATAGGGTCATCGGACAAACCGGTAAAGATGGGAAGCCCAACTTCGTCTTCTTCTAGGTCGTTTGATTTAATTTCTTCTAGATTTCCAGTGATAAAGCATTCGATGGGGTAAGATAATTTTTTTCCCCACAGCCAGGAAGAGAGATCTTTCAAAAAAAAATTCATTTTTTTAAAATCCTTATTTGAAAGGATGATAATAAAAATAAATCGCATTTTCGGAGAGGAGGTAGTTTTATTTTTTAAAATTTGTTTAATTATGTTTAATGTCTGAGTGTAGTATGAACTATTTATATTAAGTCGACAGCCGCTAAATTCAAGGGGAGTGGTTATTAATGGACTTGTTGTTTTAGGTTGAGATCGTCGAGAGCGCGTGGATGCTTGAGGGGTTGATGGAGCCTGAGCTGCAGAACTTGTTGGTCGTTTTAGCACTCTGGGGTCTGGCAATTCGTGTGGTATTCTAAAATAATGAATTTCATTAAAATTTTTTATGTTGCGCTGCAGTGATTGAGATGCTGGTGATGAACAAATATAATTTTCGCTTTTTAAAATTGGTTTGATGTATAGTTTGTCATCCACCATGTGGTGTGTTGGCATTTTATAATCGGTTGCTGGAAGATGATCTTTTAGCGGACTAAATCCACAGCGTTTGACGTTCTCTGCATCGGTGGAGTACAGCGCGAGATGGTCTTTGTGTTGATGCAACTTCATGAAGTTTCTCACAAAATCTTCGGGGTGTTTTTCTTTGTAAAAAACATATACGTTTGAAAGGAGCACCGATTGAAGGTAGGCTCCTAGATCAGGCTCATCTCGTAAGCATCTTTGTAGTTTTTCTTCAAATATAGAAGTCGCTTCATGGCTGAGCTCGATTAAGAATAATTTGTTATTGCTCGATGATTTTTGTGAAGTCGCAGTTGGTTGAAGAGCACCTGTGTCTGCATTCATAATTTCACGCGCTATGACAAAAAAGTCATCTATGTTTTGTAGGTCATGAGGTGTTGCAAACCAGTGTTTGTTTTCATTGGTAATCTGCGTTGGTCTTTCTCCTGAGTCGTGATGCCAAAAATCAAACTTGTTTTTTCTTGGATATAGTCTCCAGGTAAGCCATCCTAATACTTCGTTTGATCGCATGCTTCGGGATCTTTTGTCAAAAGACGGATTATTTGCTTGGTGCGTTCTTGCAAAAGACTTGTTATTTGCTTGGTGCGAAATAGTCATGATGTTGTTATTAATTTTCTGAAGCTCTGATTCAAGGTAATTAAGCCATGAATCGGGAGAAGAATTACAATTATCTATCTTAAGCAGGCCTGGGCTAGCAGCGCAACTCGAGAATAAACATGGTTTATATGTTTTGCCGTGGTATTTAAAAATTCCTTTTGATGGTCCAATGAATTCTGGCCCCTTGGTCATTTGATGGTATAGCCATACGACATTGTTGGTTTTGTCGGCAGGCGGAGTGCCATAAAAAAGTGCGTGCGAGACTTTTTTGTCTGGATATTGCACATAAAAAGTGCCTGAGTTGAAATCGTAAATAAGAATGTTTAAATCTACAAGGCCTTTTTTTCTCCAGAATGCAGGGCGGTTGGGTTTTGCCAATTCGGGAAACTTTTTTTTGATACAATTTTCAATAACAGTGCCATTAAACTCTGGGGCAAAAAAGGTATGTGAAAAATACTTAAAATCATCGTTTGAATAATAATACGATGAGTCAAACACATCTTTTTTCCATGAGCAAAATGCATTCTTGGAAACGACGAACTTAGCATCAAGCTTGATGCTAAGCGATACCCAGCGCGCAGATGCGGTTGGCGAGTTAACCATTTTGTTTAAAAGCGAAATAAAAGCTGCTTGCTTTCGATTTTTTCTTATGCCATCAACCATTCCGGGAACTCCGGTAAATCTGAGTAGAGACCTTCTTTTTGTTTGAGGGCTTGCGATGGTTTTGTCTTGTTGCTTGTATGCAACAAGGGTAAAGCATGCGCCCGGTGCTGCAAGAGCCATTCTTTCGGAAAAACGTTTGCATTTGCGGATAAAACCTGCAGTAATTTGAGTTTCTTCAGCAAAAAGAACATAGCTTTGAAGCGTCTTTGGGATTTGTTGCGCAAAAAGCCAGTTGACCGCTTGCGAGTGTGGGGCTTGTACGCAAATAAATTTGCAATTTTCAGGAATGCGCAGATTTGTTTCTGGCTCTAGTGGCAAGACGAAGGCGTCTAGAGTGCTATTTTTTCTTACAAGGGCCTTAATAAAGCAATCTGCGAGTTTAATATCTTTTTGAGCGGCAATAACAGGTCCAAAAACTTCTGCGTAGTTGATAAACGATGTAATGTTTAGCTGCTGGGTTTTTGGACTAAAATTTGAAGCGGCTTTTGTGATCGCTCGGTGGAAAGTGCTTTGAGGTTTTACGAATAAAAAGGGATCACTGTTTTCAAATGCGTTTTCTGAGTGTGCTATTGTGTAGTCAAATTGATCGGTAATTGGAATTTTTGTCCCATCGATTTCTATGAATGTTTCAAGCTCTTGGGCTTCCCACTTTTCCTCGCTCTGTGAAAAAAGCACTGCAAATGATATTGGTTTTGTTTGGGTTTGTGAAAACCACAGATACTTTGATTTTTCATCGTAGATCAAAATGTTTGCGTTCGCCGGAGTACCTAATTTTTGAAGAGTTTGGGTGCAAAGCGTATCAAAATCAGGTTTGGAAAGCAGAGAAAGGCTGCTTTCTTGTGCTAATAGTTCAACAAGTGCATTTTGTTCGTTAAGGGCGTTTGGGTTGTATTGTTTTTCTCTTCCTGCTGGATGATCCTGTATAATTTCTGAAGAATTGAGAATAAAAGATATTTTCAATGCTCCAGAGTGCTCATAGTAATAGCGGGTTTGAGCGGTGAACCAAAAAACGCGCAAATTGGTTTTTGGAGCGGCGCATAAACTGACAACTGATGCATGTTTTTCTAACGCATCATCTGAGCCAGAAGTTTCTAGTGCAAAAAAGTAAATTGTTTTACCGCTGTTTTCTTGAAGTGCTTTAAGTGCTGTAATGTATTTTTCGGTAACGCCGCTTGATGGGGCAACGATAATGATTTCTGTGAGCACTGGATGTGTTGAAAAATCCATTGTGCTTAATTTTTCTATCGATTCTGTAAATGGTGCATTAAATACGCAAAATTGAGCAGTTGCGGGGATTTCAGGAATTTGGCTTGCTTGTATCCATGCAAGTGGCGCAAATCCAGGAACGGGAGAAATAATATTTACAAGATCAGTAAAAAAACAGTTTTCTTCGGGAATGTTTTTGTAAAAAGCCATTCTTTTGCCAAGTTCGCTTGCGATTTGAGAGCAATGAGTACGGGGGTGGTGATAGGCAAAATCAAATCGATTTTGTGCTTTTTTTGATCGACAAAAAAAAGTAAATAATCCCAGTGTTGTTGCAGCGGTAGCCGAAAGAAGCCCTGGAATAATATATTTAGGGGGCGTTCTTACGCAAATAGATTCCAGCATGTTAACGATGTACTGAGGGGGTTGTTTTTGAGCTGAAAAGATTTCAAAAAGGGTAACGGCTGGCAAGTGTTGACGGTCTTTTTGGTGGTGCTTTGAGAACCGAATAAAAAGAGAGACTCTGCCCGGTTGCTTAAAGCTTATTTTGATATTGGCGGTAGGAAGTTTTTCTAGAAGCGCTATCAGTGTATTAGAAACAGGATGATTTATTTTTTTTACGTGCTCACGTGTGCTTATTTCTTTGAACAATTCTTGTAATTTTGCTTCTTCTGACTCTTGCAGGATAAATGATTGCTTGCTTAGAAAGACACTTGATGTTTGTTGGTGAGTAATCGTAAATGAAGCCCAAAAATTCCTCTCTGCCCGTAATGTTACGGGTTGCTTGTGTGTTGGCATAGGCGCGCTGTTGATAGTTGAGCAGGCAGCCAAGAGAAAAAATAAATGCAAAAACAGCTTCATTATAAGGTTTTTATGGTGAGATGGGGTAGGATTATCTTAGGGTGCCATAATGGCTCGTTTTTTATTTTTTTTATAACCGCTCAAATAATACATTCATTTTTAGCGTTTTTTTGCCCCCGGGGCGTGCTGCTTGAGATTTTTAGGTGCTTATGATGTAGAGTTTTTTGGCTGGGGCATGAGGGGTTTCTTGTTGGATATGCTGTATAAAAAACCGCTGTAATGCGGGATAAGAATCACTGTGACGTAAAAAATCTTCTGCTGAAAAAAGCTGTAATCCCTGAGTGGTGATAGTTGAGATATCAAAGTCATCAGGATCCTGGCTTGTTGGCGGTTGGTAGTCTTCATCGTCTGGAATGTCTGCGAGTGTTGCTTCGACTAAATAATTGTTGTAAAAGAAAAAAGGAATTCTTTTTTCGGGAAAGTCTTTGCGCAGCAACTTTTTGAGTGAGTTTGAGATATCTATATTAGTTTGGTTACTAATTTCACAAAAAACGCTAATAACAGCTTTATTCGATCTTAACTCAAGGATTTCAGTATCGCTTAATTTTTCATCGGTTGTTGCATCTTTAAGGATCATTTGATTTTCTCCACTAGGAAGCGTTTGGTAACCAATAGTAAGAGGGGTATATTCGGACAATTTGTTTATTGCGTCAGAGTTTACAGCATCTCGTGAGTACCGTAGTGTGGTGGGCCGTGGTCGTCTGTGAGTTGTTACTGCGAGATCGGCTCTTGATGATGCAGCTTTAGGCGATGCGGTTGTTGTAGCCGTACCAGTTAGAGTGCGAGGCTTGCTCGTAAGATTGAGTTTAAAATATTTTTTACGTTGATAGTGTCCATGAGAAATGTATCCGCGAATTGCTTCTTGGCTAAGTCCTATTGTCGTTCCGTTTTGATATTGTGAAGAGTACAAAAGTTCTGCAATAAAAATTTCTTTCTCATCATTTTCTTTCATGAAAATAGGACGATAGATGGGGACCTTGAATCTGAAGAATTGAAATATCTCCTTGTCGAAACGGTCGATTAGGGATTGCTTTCTAAGCTCCGTATGTACTTGTGATTGAACGAAGATAATTCTACTGCTCTTGATATATTGCGAAAGTCTGGAACTGTTGAGTCTTTCAATAATTGAAGAAATGTATTTTGAATCTGCTTCGATAAAAACAAGCTGAGGAATAGTTTCCCGAATAGTGACGCCATCGGTTGTTGTAATCTCTTGAGAAGTTTGACTATTTTCTTCTTTGAGTTTTTGTATAAAAACGTCAAGATCGTCAAATTCGGTATAATCTGCAAAAAAAGTTGGAAACCATTTTTTTAGATATCTGCAATCTGGGCTGTCTTGCGCAAGAGTGGTTGCTGGATTTTCATCTGTAGAAGTTGATTTTCTTCTTGCTTTTTTAAACCAATTGAGGGAACAGGCAGTATAAAAAGTGCGAATGTTGCTTTCTTTTTGAGTTCTAAAAATTCTATTCCATTTTTTATCACTAGAGACACTTTGTTCACTTTGAATAATATCTTGTTTGTTGATTTGGGTAATTGTCGTTGAAAGAACAGTCTTGCACTCATTTTTACATAAAAATAATGGGCGTTCAGTTGTTTCAAAAATGTAGTGAGCAAAATAATCTTGTTTGTTGATCCGTATTCTTCCAGTTGTTTTATCGCAGAAAAATTTAGAAGGACCTTCGAGTGGTGATCGACGAAATAACAGTGCGTGAGAGATTGGCCGCGTGTCGTCTTGGATGTAAAGGCGGTTTGTGTTTTCATCATACAGCAGAATATTGTTAAGTAGAGTTAATCCTTCAGTCGTTAGGGGGGAGCCTTGGCGATCAATTCTAGCAAGATTCTTTTTGATCGTTTCTGTGGTGATATTTGGTGCAAATCCATGATTTGCTAAGTTAAAAATTAATAGATTGGTTTGCGCCCAGTTATAAATTTGAAGCCCTATTTCTTCATTGTGTTTTCGGCCGTGAGAGGATTCTGTTAGCAAGCTAATATTGTTATAGCTAGGGAGTAAATGTTTATTTAAATATTTGGTTCCTATGCACCAAGCGATATTTTGTGGGGTGAGAAGCTCTTTACATTTATTGATAACATCCTCATGAATGGTTGTTAATGAATTTTCTTTTTCATCAGTACTTGTTTCTTGCACAATAACAACATGTACTTGCAGGCCTTCTTTTTTTGGAAGTTTAGCAATAAACGCTTGGCATTCTTTTGTTATAAATTCAGTTCTATTAGTTACAAACACCAGATGTGAAATGTTTGTAGCATTTGTGGTCGAAAGTTGTGAAAGAACAAAATTGCGCGATTCTTTGTGCGAGGCCGAAAAACACATGAGTTGCGTGGATTCGGGAATCTGAGTTGTAATGTCGGGGGAGAGGGGGAACGCTATCGATTCATCTTTTAAGTCTTTATTAAGCCATGTGCAGAGTGCGTCTTTGACGAGTGCGAAGTAATCTGTTTTTGCGATTCCTTGTTTGCGCTCAAAGTAGGCATGACCAAATGATTTTTTTTGTGGGATTTTAAGTAGTTTGGCAATTAGAGGGCAAATAAGTTCTGCAGAATTGTAAAAAGACTCAATCACGTGAGACGCTTTACCATAGTACGGTTTGTTGCTTCGTGCTATTTGATTTGCCACGTTCATACTTTCCTGCAAAAAAGAACATGCGTCTGCGGTATCTTCGGGAATTAGTCTGGCAAGAATGTTATCGGTTTTTAAAACGTGTATTAGGCAGCCGTCTTTAAAAATATATGTTTCATCTGGTCTATCTGGGTGTTGCTTGGTAAGGGTTGTTTGTTGATCCCAGTGTTCTTTTGCATCGTCTGCGTTGCTTAATATAATAGCCACGGAAACTGGCATAGAAGTGTCGCCAGATGTCCATAAATTTTTTGTGTTTTCGTCATAGATTAAGATGTTTGAGCCATCGGGAAAACGATTTGAGTCCTGGGTATATTGATTATACAGTTTGAGGCAGCGTTCACAGAACTCATCATTGGTTGTTTTTTTGATGCTTGAGTATCGAGCTGCAAGTTCTGCAAGTTCTACTTGGAGGGTGGGATATTTTTTTTCATGAGCAACTTCTAGCCATGCAGGTGAGGTGTCTTGAGATGTTTTTATTTGAATGAGTGGAGCTTGGGTGTATCGTTCTATTTTTTGAACAGCTGTCCATGAGATTTCAGAAAAAACAGGCGGTGGTGAGGATGTTAGTTGAGCAAGATGTACGCACTCTTGTTCAAATCCTGACGATGCGATCATTAAAAGAGTTATTTTTTTATTAAAAATTTCTTTAAGAGCCGAAAGTGCGGTGAGATATTGGGGAGTAACTGCCATCGGGGGAACGATTAAAACAATTTCTTTAAGATTTGGGGTTGCTGTTGAACTAACTTGAGAGCAAAGACTGGTTATTGTTTCTGGAAACGGCGCATTAAAACAGCACAATTCAATATTGGGAAGTATTTCTGGAACTGGCGTAGGTGCGATCCAGGAGAGTGGTTTTGCATGAGGAATTGGTTCTACTGGGGTAACAAGATCTTTGTACAAGCAATTTTCTAGAGCTGTTTCTGCGTAAAAAGCTACGCGGGGACCGATTTGCCTTGCAATATGAGCCATGTAGTAGTTGTTTTGGTGGTATAGAAAATCAAAGGAATTTTGAGCTTTTTTTGATCTGCAATAGTAGGCGAAGAGTCCTGTAGAAATACCTACAGTTGCTCCTAACAACTTAAAGAAAATAGCCGGAGATAGGTCTTGAACGGCGATAGACTCTAAAAGATTAACAATAAAGGTTGGCGGCATTTTTTGAGCTGAAAAGATTTCAAAAACGATGATAGAAGGGTTTTTTTTGAATCGAGATGTTTTTTGGGATGCCGATGATGGTCGAGTATGCTTGGATATTTTGATAAAAATTGGCGGTTGAGTTGAATTTTCAAAAATAAGCTTAATATTTCCAGGGATTGCTTGTTCAATAAATGATATTAATTTATTAACAAAATCGATGTTTAGGGCAGCTGATTGTTTTCTGGTTGAGACTCTATCAAATAGCGAGCTGAGTTGATTTGCTTCAACCGGATTAAGCGAATAGGTGTTTTTGCTGAGCATCATTTCGCTGGTTGGGTGATGGATAATTTTAAGTGAGGCCCAATAATTATCTTCAAACCGCAAGATGGATGGCTTTTTGTGCATGAATTCATCTTTTCGTGCTGCCAGGGGAGCCGAAAAAATGAGAGAAAAAAGAATAAAAAATGTCTTTTTCATGCAAAATGGTTTGGTTTTTATAACTTTTGATCCTTATTAAGAGGGTACCGAAAGATTTTCTTTCTGTCTGAATGACCGTTTTTTTGTTAAGAAGGGCTTATTTTTTATAAAAAAAGCTAGCTGATGAGTGCTGTGTGTAATTTTTCATTGTTTTATGAATTGATTTACAAGAAAATTTGATTAGAATCCAGGGGATATCTTTTAAAAAATCATGGAGGAGAGCCTTGGTGAAGCATATTGCGTTGATTATGGATGGCAATCGACGATGGTGGAATGACCGCAAAGGGCTTGAGTTGGTAGAAAACAAGCTTTCTTCTGGTAAAAAGACCCTTGATATGGTTGTTGAGTGGTGCCTTGGCAAAAAAATTCCATTTCTTTCGGTTTTTGCGCTTTCTGTCGAAAATCTTCAACGAGATGATGAAACAT
>Ga0194133_10002711_pt1 | contig 26789 bp, 21 predicted proteins | sample TA2KigOf40mmetaG_FD_155448 | JGI IMG/M metagenome (GOLD analysis project Ga0194133, IMG submission 155448) | Freshwater microbial communities from Lake Tanganyika, Tanzania - TA2015055 Kigoma Offshore 40m | ecosystem: Environmental > Aquatic > Freshwater > Lake | place: Tanzania: Lake... | reverse complement strand
GCCACTGTGATCGGCGCCTTCGTCTTGTTCGCGGGCGTCATGCACTTTGCGAACCCTTCGTTCTTCAACGAAATCGTGCCGCCGTGGCTTCCGCCGAGTGAAGCGTTCTGGACATATGTCAGTGGTATTGCCGAGATAGTCATCGGTGTTCTGTTGTTGCGTTCTTCGACACGCCGTATTGGTGCACTGGCCGCCATCTGGCTGTTCATCGCCGTCTACCCCGCCAATCTGTACATGGCTTGGGACTGGCGCGACAGACCGATGAGTGAGCAACTGGTGGCATACGGTCGCCTGCCATTCCAATTCCTCTTCATTTGGCTGGCATGGCGCGTGGCGACTCGTGACAGGAATAGGGTCAATTACCCCATCTGATCTCGCTGATGATTCTCGACGTCGCTCTTCTACACTTCATCAGCCTGCCCAGGTAGCTCAGTCGGTAGAGCAACGCACTCGTAATGCGTAGGTCAGGGGTTCGATTCCCCTCTTGGGCTCCATTCAGCAGGCGTCCGGCAACCGCACTGAGGTCAGATCTGTTGCGATTCTGGCAATTCTTCTTTGCGTGAGCGTCGTCGGGCCGGAATGACGAGAGCTGCGACAATCGCTAGAACAAGTGGAATCATGATCACGCGACTGAAGGTCCAGTTCGAATCGCCAAGGCTTCCGATTGCAACACCCACAGCCATCACGACCTCAACTCCGTCGGCGCCAATTTGTTTGAGCACGAGTCGATGTTCTCCATCTTCGATTTCTTTGCCCACCGTAAACGTTTCACCGGCAGAACCATCAATTGCCGATGTGAACGTACCGAGCAAGGTGGGTGTCGAGTACATCCACGACTCAATCGTCGACAACGGTAAAGTGTTCTCAAGTTCAACCTGCAACTGTCGTGTTTCGTCGAGCCGTACATTGCCGTCAACATCTAATGGCAACACCTCACCAGTGCTGCTCACAGCCGATACAACAACCTGAAGATTGCCAACTGAGAGAACAAGCGTGTCATTGACTCGTTGCAACAAAGTGATTGCTTGTTCCCCACCTACGAGCGATGCTGCCTCGCCCAGCGAGACAGCGGGCGCGTCTGGAGCATTCGTACTTTGTGCGACTGCTGCTTCATCTTCACTCACTGCCGTCGTTGAGGTCACTGTTCGACTACCACTCAACGTTGTTGTAGTCGACGGATCAGAATTGAGCGAGGAAGACGACGATGAGTTCGTGGTCGATGTGGCGGTTGATGAATCGCCGCCCTCAGCATCCGATGACGCGACTGTTGTGCTGACTTGGGGCACTAATACTTGCGGTATCGCAGCAACTGTGGTCTGAGTAGATGACGCGACCGTCGTACTGGTCGGTGTGCGATTACTAGATGCGGCGGTGGTCGTGGTTGCACCTTGAACCGTCGTTGAAGCACTGACGGTGGTGGCTGGAGCAAGTGTCGTAGTCGTAGATGTGGTCGTGGTGGTAGTCGTTGTTGACGTAGTGGTAGTGGAAGTCGGTGTCGTTGTTGGTGGAGTTCCGGCACCATTTTCGAATGCCCCGACGTCGTAACTGCCCACGCGGGCGAAGCCACGCTGGTCGGTAGATGGTGGCGTCACGGTGTTTCCGGTTGCACCATGTGCAGCTGAATCGCCAGCGTCGATTGCGACGCTTCCCGATAGGAGCGCAAGCGACTTTGATCCATTGCTGGCACTGTTCGTTGCGATGTCACTGTCAACATTCAATGCGGCCTGGTTACCTGTGATGATTCCAGTTCCGGTGAATGTCTTGTTGGTGCTCGACTCAATAATGGAGTACGACGTCACGATTGAGTTTCCGCTGATTCCATCCTTTGCATAAAAGTCACTGCTCGCGCCGCCAACTCCCGTATTGTCTGCAAGAAGGACGTTCTTCATTCGCAGGTCATAGTTGTTCCCTGAATAGAGTTGATTCCAGAGAATTCCACCCGCCCCGAGCGTGGCAGAGTTCCCAACAACTGTGACATTGGTGAGTCGCACGCCGCGATCTTGGTAATAGAGCGACATCGCACCACCGTAGGAGTTGGTGGTATTCCCATAAAAAGTGCTGTTTGTGATTGTCACCTTGCCAAACCGTTGCGTTGCGAGACCTCCAGCTACTGAGGTGTAGTTATACGGGTACGAAGACCCACCATCGCTCACGACGACATTCTTAGAAACCGACGAATTTGAGATACTGATAGTGGCGGACTGCATACCGCCATAAATGCCACCGGCTGCGTAGAACTTACAAATGCACTTGTTGTCTTCGATATTGCTGCCGACGACCGTGAGATTTGCATTTTCTTGCATCATCACTCCACCCGCACGGTCATACGTATATGAGTTGAGTGGAGTGCCCGCATCATTCTGCACAACATCGACCTGATCGAGTGTGAGTACTCCGGTAGCGCCGGCGCACTGACCGGCCTGTCCGCAGTATTCGCCATAGAGCGTGATTCCACCACCATGATCGTCTGTGACAACTTTTCCGTGTCGCACTGTCAGGTTACGAAGCGTCACCGTTGCTCCACGGGCAATGAAGAACACCATGCGATCCGCGGTATTACGAGTTGCAGCTGCCTGAATAATCGTGGCGCGGGATTGCCCGACAATGGTGAGATTCTTCGCGAGCGTGTAACCAGTCGTTGCAACGTCGCCTGTCTCGGCGGCGTCGGTCCATGTGAAGGTGCCTGTGAGGTTGATGGTGTCGCCTGCTGTCGCCACGGAATATGCCTTATGGAATGTGCGGTAAGGGCTTCCGGCACTTCCGTTACCTGTCGAGTCATCACCGTTGAGGCTGTCTGCGAAAACGATCGTGGCGGCCTTCACTTCAGTGAGTGCAATTGGCAAGAACACCGCCAGAAGACTTCCAACCGTAGAAGACACGACCAGTGAACGAAGTTTTCCGCGCATAGATGCAATCCTAACTAGACAAATAGGACACTTACTGGGGTATCTGAGACTGCAATGGCTCGTAGCGTTCAACACATGACACCAAACCCGCCGCCCCCACCACCGACCACTCACCCGGTGAATTTGTGGGTTGCTAGGCCTGAATCTCAGCGTCGCGTGACCGTCTTCTTCCGCATGGTTCTGGCGGTTCCCCTTCTCCTTCTCGAACAAGTGTGGAACTCAGTCATGCAAGTGGTCGCAGTCATCCAGTGGTTCATCGTTGCATTCACTGGTAACCGCAATGCTGACCTTCGGAAGTTGCAACTGCAGTACCTCACGTTTGCTACGCGCACGTACACATATGCCGGGTTGCTCTACGACTCATACCCGCCGTTTGGAGAGTCGGCATCATCTCCCGTGCAATTGACAATCGATGAGCCTGGTTCGCCGCGACGGCTATCAGCGATCTTCCGACTCATTCTCGCCATTCCAGCCTTCCTTGCTGCTTGGTTTGTCGTCATGTTCGGCTCACTGCTGACAGTTGTTTCATGGTTCGTTGTGCTTGTCACAGGCTCGTTACGAGAAGGTCTCCACGGGATACTTGTGAAAGTTCACCGCTACGTCGTGCGTCTTGTCGCATACGCAACGTTGGTGGTTGATGCTTATCCCAAGTGGAACTGACGAGATCGAGACATCACTCGAAGTACAAGTCAAACGTTTGCCGCATTGGCATGTCAGGCTGAACTACATCCGCCTGTCCGATGTTCACCCCATTCGGTGGCCCCGATTGCGGTTCAATGCACGTCGCATAACTTGTCATGTCGTACATCACCCAATGATCGCATGAACTTTCTAAGCGAACATTCACATCATCAATGGCGAATGGCAGTACCTCGCCCCCAGTAAAACAGTCATCCCACGGTGGGTCAGTTGGCTGTACAAGATCTGCTGTTGTCGAGTAATCGTCGGCTCGTACATACATGGAAGTGAAGGTGCTGTCGATAGCTGCCGGCTTGACAAACCATGGATGCCAGCCAACTTGAACTGGCATTGCCTCGTGCGCAGTGACTTCAAGCGACATCGACACGTGACCTTCCTCAACTGAAATGGCGTGTTTGACGAGTCCTTCATAGGGCCAACCATGTCGAGCGATTGAACAGCTCATCTCGATGTGACTCTCCGACACACCATTCACCCACCACGGGGTGCTGAAAACTGTGCCGTGAATTGCGTGGACACCTGAGTTCAGGTCAAGACGAATGTCCTCTCCATTCCAGTTGAATTGACCGTTCGCGATTCGTCCGCACCACGGCACCATGGGGTAACAACCCCATGTACGAGGGTCTGTTGCCATTGAATGGTCAGGCCCTACGAGTAAATCAACTCCGCGATGGGTGATGCTCGCCACACGACCACCAACCTCAGGGGCAACCGCAACAAGAGTCTCGCCGCCAGAAAGGTGAATCACGCTCATACGCTACAGAACCTATGAAGCGTGCTCTCTTGGCCATCGCCTGCGTATCGACTCTCGCTGCGTGTTCGACATCATCGTCCACCTCAACAACCTCCGTTGTTGACTCCACTGCCTTTACCGACACCGTCGATATGAGCACAACCAACACCGTGGCCATCACCACAACAACATTGTCAACAATCGAAGAGAAGGTTGTTGAATGTGATGAAGATGTCATCAGCGCGGACATAAAGACCAAAGTGAAGATGGAGCGTTGTACCGAGAATTTCGGCATCGGCAACACCGACAAAAACACGTGGAACTGCCCAGACGATGGGTGCCGTGAGGCTTCATTGTTCAAGCGAGTGAATGGCACGTGGAGCACCAACACGATGTGTCGCAAGGACCAACCGATGGTCACTCCAATGCGACTGTGTTACCGAACCGACAAGGCAGCTGTTGCCACCGACGAAGACATCTTTCCACCGAAAATTGCCTGTGCGTTGTGGGATGCAAACAGTGCTTTGCGTTTTGTTTCGTTCACGGGTTGTGAGCCGAGCGCAGCAGCAGTCAAGGAATCGCTGACGAAGAAGTGCCAAGGTGAATGGGTGCAGAATGAGTACCTCCCGTTTGAAACCTGCGACAGTGGCCCCATGGTGAAACATGCCCAGAAAGCCATGCAGGCTGCTGGGCTAACAACTGAGCTTGACGGTTTCTATGGGTCTGACAACGCCAAGCAGATCGCTGGTTTCCAAGAGAAGAACGGGCTGCGCAAGACGGGCATGCTCGACATAGACACGTGGAAGAAACTGGTGGCGGTTGCACCTGTCAAAGGAACCGACCGCGACGGCGATGGGGTCATCACTCCAGACGAGATGTAAGCACGCCACCTAGAGTGGCGAGCGTCGACGGGGAGACAACATGAGCAATATTCGATTCGACGGCAAAGTCGTCGTCATCACGGGCGCCGGTCGCAACCTGGGGCGCGAGTACGCACTCGCCTTCGCATCTCGCGGAGCCTTGGTGGTCGTGAACGATCTTGGGGTTGGCATCAGCGACACCGACGGCAAAGCACCAGCGCCTGAAGTGAACCCTGCAGATGAAGTTGTCGCTGAGATCATCGCGCAAGGTGGCAAGGCTGTCGCGAATTACGACACCATTGCGACACCTGAAGGTGGGCGAGCAATCATCAACACAGCTCTTTCCGCCTTTGGCACAGTCGACATTGTGGTGAACAACGCAGGCCAAGTTCGTATGGCGCCATTCGAAGATTTCCCCGAAGAGAGCATCGATGCACTCTTGAACACACAACTTCGCGGCACGTTGAATGTCAGCCGACCTGCATGGAAGGTGATGCGCGAAAAAGGTGGCGGACGCTTCGTCAACGTGTCGTCTGGTGCGGCATTCGGTGGTGTTCCGAATGGCTCGGTGTACGGCATGGCAAAAATGGGAGCCATTGGCCTCACACGCGGAATGGCCGCCGAAGGAAAGCCACTCGGAATTGTGTGCAACATCGTTGCGCCATATGCAAAGACTCGACCAGGTTCTGGTTTCGGACCTATTCCCTGGTCAGAAGAACTTCAAGCATGGCTGCACCCGAAGTATGTGTCCCCGTTGGTGCTGTGGCTTGCACATGAGTCATGCCCATACACCGGTGAGACATTTTCCGTGGGTGGCGGCTGGTACGCAGGCATGAACATCACGCTCGCGCCAGGCATCACGTCACGTGATGGTTCGCCGGAAATTTTCGTGGGTCATGGACAAGAGCTGTTCAGCGGTGAACACTCGATTGTCACTCCGCAAGCCTCGCAGGCTGTTCGCAGTTTGCTGAAGGGCTTCCGCGGGCCAACATGACGCGCCGTCTGCACCCAGATGTCATTCGCGCTCATGAAGAGGCCGTATCACACGGTCTCGACTACTACATCGATCCACACAGCAAATTGCTGGTGATGACGCAGTTACACCATGAGAATCGGGGGCACTGCTGCAACAACGGTTGTCGACACTGTCCATATGACGAGTCAAGTCGGTGACACCTGAGAAATGAAAAAGGGTGCGGGACGAGCCCGCACCCTTTCCCAGTGGGATGAACCTAAAGGTCAGTCCTGCATTGAAAGTGGCAAAAGCACTGCGTCAATGACGTGAATAACGCCGTTGCTCGCCTCGACGTCCGCAGTTGTCACATTGGCAACAGCCTTACCGACAGTGAACGACACTGCGCCATCCTTGCTCGACACGGTCAGCTTCTCGCCACCAATGGTGTCAGCCTGCATGCCATCAAGTGCTGCGGTGTCTGCAGCCAAGACCTTGCCCGAGATGACGTGCGCCTGAAGAACTGCCTTCAAACCGTCAACATCTTTTGCGAGTTGTTCCTTCAATTGCTCAAGCGTAGCGCCTTCGCCAATTACCTGGGCAGCAAGTGCTTCGAATGCTGCATCGGTTGGTGCGAGAACGGTCAACGGACCTTCGCCTGCGAGTGCGGTGTCAAGACCAGCAAGTGTTGCCGCTTCAAGCAAGAAGCCGAACGAGCCATTTGCTGCTGCTACTTCCACAATATTGCCGGCCGGCTCGGCTGCCATCGTGGTGTCTGTTGCGGCCATCGTCGTGTCGGTGGCTGCGTTGTCCTCGTCACTGCCACATGCGGCAAGTCCGACGACCATTGCTGAGGCAGCAAGTGCTGCGATGATCTTTTTCTTCATGAGTTTCTCCTTGGGGGGTTTTTTGGGGGCCGAAAAACACTCAATACATGAGGTTTCTCTCCTTCACATTGCCCCATTTAGTGAACCTACGTCCATCTGTGCCCTGATCTGAACGTCGAATCAGACACAAGTAGCATTGTCCCGTAATGAAATTGACTCGTACGCCCGTCGACATGTCGAACCAAGAGCACATCGACCTGATTGCTCGAGTGGGCCTTTCATGGCGTGAACTACGCCGTGCGGCCACCACAACGCACATGCGCGAGCACATTTTCGGAACCGGCGAAGGCGCACTCGAGCCTGGGCAAATGGACACGCTTGATCTACTCGTGCAGCAACCCACGTGGCGCATGGGAGACCTCGCAGAAAAGTTGCGCGTTGACCCCAGTACGGCAACTCGTGCCGTGCAGCGTCTGGTCAACATGGGACTTGCTGAACGCCTGACCGGAAGAGATGATGGACGTGTCGTTCAAGTCGCAGTGACAGAACAAGGACGTGAGCGGCACACATTGGTGAGTGCTCGTCGCATGGAAATGATGAAAGTCATTTTTGAGAATTTCACTGATGATGAACGTGCAGATCTCGCACACTTGCTCGAGAAGTTGGTGGCATCCATTGACTCGGCACTGAAAGAAGTGTCCACCTAACATCGCTGACTAGTCGGGCGTCAGCCGACCGAGCGTCACGGAGAGGAGGGCTCTGCATGGCACAACGCGAAGAATTCGTCGAACAAGCGATGCAATACGCCTCGCACCTTTACCCCGTTGCACTTCGTATGACGCGAAACCGGGCCGATGCTGAGGACCTCGTGCAAGAGACGTACTTGAAAGCATGGAGAAGCTTTGCCACATTCCATGAGGACACGAACTTGCGTGCGTGGCTGTTTCGCATCATGACAAACACCTTCATCAACAACTACCGCGCCAAGCAACGCCGCCCCGACGAAGAAGGACTCGAAGAAGTCGAGGATCTATACCTCTACAAACGCCTGAACACTTTCGACCAAAGCCGCATGTCGGCGAGTGCCGAAGACCAGATGATGGACCTGTTCCCCGACGAGGACATCCGAGCCGCACTCGAGGAACTGCCCGAAGTGTTCGGTTTGCCGGTGCTTTTGGCCGATGTCGAAGGCTTCTCCTATAAGGAAATTGCGGACATTCTCGACGTTCCCATCGGAACCGTCATGAGCCGCCTCTCCCGGGGAAGAAAAGCGATGCACAAGTCGTTGTATGAGTACGCGGTGCGGCGTGGCTTGACTCAACCCCCTGCGGGCATTGCCGGCACCACACAATCGACCACCAACTAGACCCTTTACCGGAGCCAACACACATGTCGAATTGCGACGAGACACTTGAAGAACTTCAGAGGTTCCTCGACAAAGAATTGCCCGACGGCATGTTGCAGTCGATTCAGACCCATCTTGGCTCTTGCACCGACTGTCTTCAGGCGTTCGAATTTCATGCGGAGCTTCGCACCGTCATTGCGCGAAAAGTGCTCGCCGAAGAGATGCCAGAGGGCTTAATGGACAAAATCCGCAGCTGCTTTGGTGACGAACTCACCGAAGATATGCCCTAGTGCTGTCACTCTCGCTACGATAAACAACATGTTCGCAGCGCAACCCTGGCACTTCTGGCTCGGCCTCGTTCTTCTCGTCGCTGGTGTCGGTGCGGTGTTGCAAGCTGTCGTCGGCTACGTGGTGAAGGTGACCGGGTCGAAGCATCCGCCGAAGCACCGTCAACCACCAGCTCAGCAATAGGAATTCGAGAGTTCCGTCGTGGCTGAACACGACGAGCATCCACTACTCGTCTCGCTTCTCTCTCGTTGCGCGTTTCCCGCGCCAACCACACCCGTCGCACTCGCAGTTTCCGGCGGGGCCGACTCTATGGCCTTGTTTTTCCTTGCGTATGCACATGGACTGGACGTCACTGTCCACCATGTCGACCACCAATTACGTCCACAGTCGCACCGCGACATCGACGTCATCGCACCTGTCGCTGAAAAACTCGGCGTTGAATTGCTCGTTCACGTGGTCAGTGTCGACCCTGGTCCCAACTTGGAGGCGCGCGCTCGTGACGCGCGCTACAACGTTCTTCCAACTGACGTGATGACGGGCCACACAGCCGACGACCAGGCAGAGACTGTTCTCATCAACTTGCTTCGCGGTGCCGGAACACGTGGCCTCTCTGCGATGCGACCAGGCCACCGACGACCGCTACTTGCAGTTCGTCGCTCCGAAACTCGCACGTTGTGTGCCGCACTTGATGTCATGCCTGTGGATGACGAGACAAATACAGATCCGAAGTACTTACGGAATCGCGTGCGTGGCGAATTGTTTCCACTGATGAATGACTTGTCACAGCGTGACATCGTTCCGTTGCTCGTGCGTACTGCCGACATGTTGCGCGACGAACACGACTTTTTGGAAGAACTCGCTGCAACTCTTGATCCCACTGATGCACGTGCGCTTGCGCAAGCCCCACTTCCCCTGGCACGCAGGGCCGTGCGCGCATGGCTGTCTCACCCGTATCCACCCGACGTGGCCACGGTCGAACGAGTGCTCGCGGTCGCCAGAGGCGACGTTTTGGCCTGCGATGTGGGTGGTGGACGAGAAGTTCGTCGGTCGAAACAACGGTTACACCTCGCAACTATTGGCTAGTGTTGAAACGGGTCGTACGGCCCGAGTGACGACATCACGCCAGATTCAGCAGACGACAAGGACGACGAGGGAAACGAATGCCACCGAAATTGCGCGGAAAGTGGGCCCTCGGAATCACCCCTCGAAACTTCACCTGGATCATCAAAGACAAGGTCGCCATCTGCGAGCGACCCGGCGGTTACGGCGACAACCACCGTCGTGTGCGACGCCAAGAGGAAATCATCTGGCTACGTGAGAACCGCTTCGACCTCGTGGTCAGCATCATCGCGGCACCGCACAACCTCCACGCCTACCAAGAGCTGAACATGCCCTACCGCCACCGTCCGCTCAGCGGTGCCGACGACCTCGATGCATGGCTGCGAGTGTTTTACGCCGAGCTGCGTGACCTTATTAATAACGACTCAAAGATCATGATTCACGCTGAAGAAGTCGGCGATCGCATCGTCGGAATCATGGGCGGGTACGTCCGTTGGAGCGGAATGCTCGACGACCCCTCACAGGCCATTGAAATCACCGAACGCATCTGCGGACGTCAACTCGATAGTTGGTCACGCGAATTGATTCTGCGCGTTCACGAGATTCGTTGACCCCCACTGCCGGGTCACTGCTCGTAAGGTTGAGGGCGTGAAGACCCGCAAGGTGCTCATCACCGGAATGGGTGGTGAGCTCGGCTCATTGATCGCGTCTCGCTTTGAACAAGCAGAGTGGGCCGGCGACATTCGCGGCTTCGACATGGACCCACCACGGCGACGACTTCGTCATGCCTCTTTCACGCGCATTCTTCCAGGAGACATCGACCAGATGTCGCAGTTCATCTCCGACTTTCAACCTCAGGTCATTGTGCACGTGGGTGTGTGGGAACCTCACGCGCGACTAGCCACTGATCACGCTCGCATTGCCACAGGAAATGTGGCGCGTGCTGTATTCGACGCCGCTCAGCAACTCACGTCGTTGGAATCAGTTGTCGTGCGAAGCGGCATCGAGGTGTACGGCGCTTCTTCACACTCACCGCACATTGCCACCGAGGAAAGTGACGTTGCACCAACCACCGCGTACGGACGCATCTGCGCCGACCTTGAAGCCCGTGCGAACTCCCTACATGCTACTCGTGGTGTGAACACCTGCATATTGCGTCTCGCCCCAGTGGTGGGACCACATGTTCCAAGTCCGCTCGGACGTGTGTTGCGTATGCCTGCAGTTCCGTTTCATGGACTTGGCAACCCTGCGTTTTGTGTTGTTGAAGACACCGATGCTGCTGATGCATTCGTGTCGGCCGGGACTCGTCACGCACACGGTGTCGCAAACATTTGTGCGAATGGCGCGATAAGTGTTCTCCGCGCGATACTCGCCGGACGTCGCATACCCGTTCCGACAATTGGTCCTGCGTGGTGGACTGCACGTGCAATGTCTGGTGTTGCTGGTGCACCAATTCCTGATCATGTGTCTGAGGTGTTGCACAAAGGCCGATTGGCAGCAAGCAATGAAGCCGCTCACCTTCTTCGATTCGCTCCGCGCCACACCACCACTGAAGTAATTGAGCGCCTGTACGAATGGCCGAGCATCGAGCATGTGCCCGCGAAGAAGCAGGTTGCCTGATGCCCTTCACCAACGCAATTAACGGCATTCGTCTTCACTATGAAGTGACAGGTCGACGCAACGGTGCACCAGTGCTACTCATTCAAGGGCTTGGAGCCGAGAAGAACTCGTGGAACTTGCAACGCGCTGCACTTGCGTGGCGCCACCGCACAGTCGCGTTCGACAATCGCGGCTCGGGACGCAGCGACAAACCGACGCATGAGTTCACTCTCGAACAAATGGCAGACGATGCAGTTGCCGTTCTTGATGCCGCCGGTGTCGATGCAGCCCATGTTGTCGGCCTTTCTATGGGCGGTGCTATCTCGCAGATTGTCGCTTTGAAATACCCACATCGCGTGCGTTCGCTCACACTCGTGGCAACGAGTTGTCGTAACCACACATGGCGCGAAGAGTTGCTGCAAACCTGGGCCGACAAGGCTCGCACCGATGGGCTGACTGCGATGAGCAAAGAAGCTGCACGCTGGATGATCGGGCCCCGCTCATTCCGTCGTTTGCTGCCAGCGATGGGAATTCTCGGACCACTCGGGCTCATCAGCCCTGTTGAAGGTTTCACCGGCCAAGTCAAAGCAATTGTCAGCACCGACGACAATGACGTGCAAGCGATGCTGGGCACCATTTCGTGCCCCGCTCTCGTGGTGGTGGGAAACCAAGACATTCTCACCCCGCGTGGAGATGCTGAAGAACTTGCCGACCTCATTCCGACAGCTGAGCTGGTGGTCATCAGTGGAGCAGCTCACGGTGTGACCATTGAACACGCAACCACGTTCAATCGAATTCTGTTGTCGTTCCTGAAGCGCGCCGAGGCAGCCTTCGTGCCGCACGGTGACGCCGTGCTGAACGTCATCTGACAGGCTCGCTGAATGCACATCGCCGTCATCGGCGCCGGTCTCAGTGGTTTGTTGGCGGCGCGCAACTTGCAGCGTGCAGGTCATGACGTGGTCGTGCTTGACAAAGGTTCTGGTGTTGGTGGCCGTATGGCAACACGACGTATCGGAGATGCTGTTGCCGACCATGGTGCACAGTTCTTCACGGTGCGCAGCGATGCGTTTGCAGCAGAAGTGAACGATTGGGTGTCACACGGCGTGGCTCGCGAATGGTGTCGTGGATTCGCTGATGTCGACGGGCATCTGCGTTACACGGGTGTGAATGGCATGACCTCGATTGCGAAACATCTGGCAGGAGGTGTCGATGTTCGCCTCAGTGTCACCGTGTCGACCGTCAACTTCAATGAAAACAATTGCAAATGGACAATCACTTCTCGTCTCCGTGACTCAAGTATTGATGAACACGTTGCTGACGCAATCATCGTCACGGCTCCATTACCTCAGACCATTGCCCTTCTTGGTGCGGTCGCAGATGACTTGCCGCGCGATCTCCACGACATCGACTATGACCCGACGTTGTGTCTTCTTGTCACCCTGAAACAACAGGTATTCGTGAGTGCGTCGGGGGCACTTCAGTCGCCTGATGATTTCTTCTCTTTTGTGTGCGATAACATGAGAAAAGAAATTTCAGTGACACCCAGTATGACTTTTCATGTTGAACCGGGTAATTCAGCGAAACACTACGACCAAAGCGTAGCTGAACTACTTGCACTGATGCTTGAACACACCACTGCGTACTTCCCCATCGATGACATGATCGAGGCACATGTGAAGAAGTGGCGTTATGCCACACCACAAAACACTTTTAATGCACCGTGTTGGTCACATCCGCACCTACCACTTGTTCTGGCGGGTGACGCTTTCGATGGACCGCGCATTGAAGGTGCGGCACTCAGCGGCCTTGCCGCCGCGTCGGTGTTCAGCTGACGCTGTCGAGCAACACGACCGGGGCGTCGCGCATGGCGCCAACTCGCGCGGTGGCAGGCAATGCATCACAGGCTTCATGAGCCTGCGAGACAAACGAACGTGCTTGTTCGATGGCCTTCTTGACTCCGCCGTTACTGCGCACAATGTCGAGCACCTTTTCGCGCTCTGCATGATCAAGAGGTTTGCCCAGAATGCCGTTCAATTCGCTTGCAGCAGAACCACCGGCTGCCAGCGTGAGAATGACGGGCAGCGTGTACACACCTTCGACCATGTCGTGCCCAGCAGGCTTGCCCAGTTGTTCGTCTGTGGCAGTGACATCAAGGATGTCGTCGACCACCTGAAACACCATTCCATATGCATCGCCGAATGCTGCGAGCGCGTCGATGTGTGCGCGGTCAAACCCCGACACCAACCCACCAATGCGAGCAGCTGTTCCGTACAACGACGCGGTCTTGCCGTCGATGGACGCGAGGTATGCATCCATCGGCCGCGCCACGTTGTAGGTGTGACGTAGCTCGAGAATTTGTCCCTCGCACAAACGACCAATGGTGCGCGCAAGCAACCCGGCAACTTCAGTACCAAGTGACGCTGCAATTTCCGATGCCTTCGCCAACAGGAAGTCGCCAGCGAGAATCGCCTGCAAGTTGCCCCACTTGGCGTTCACTGTTTCCACGCCGCGGCGCACGTCAGATTCATCCATGACATCGTCGTGGTACAAAGATCCCAAATGCACCAGTTCGCAGGCGACGCCCCCCATGACGGCATCGTCAGACACGGCACGGTCATCTGCGGCTGATGCGACCATTGTCATAACGGGGCGCAAACGCTTACCGCCAGCGGAAATGAGGTGGGACGCGATTTGTGTGAGGTAATCGTCGGGCGTGCGAACGGCCTGCAAGATGGCGTCTTCCACACGCGCGCGATCGGCATCCATGCCGGGCAACTCGAGCAGTGGGGACCGGCTCACTTCGTCAGGCTACGCCACTACGACATGACTGTTCCCAACCCTGCCGGTACACTTGTCATACGTCACCGACACAACATTGTGCCGGACACAACAACAAGGTGGTCATCTTGTTCGAACGCTTTACCGACAGGGCCCGCAGAGTGGTGGTCCTCGCCCAAGAAGAGGCGCGGTTGCTCAGTCATTCCTACATCGGAACAGAGCACATCCTCCTCGGGCTCATTCACGAAGGTGAAGGCGTTGCCGCGAAGGCTCTTGAGTCGCTCGGAATCTCCCTCGAGGCCGTTCGTGCCCAGGTGGAAGAAATCATCGGTCAAGGTGGCTCATCGCCGTCCGGTCACATTCCTTTCACTCCTCGTGCAAAGAAGGTGCTCGAGTTGTCGTTGCGTGAAGCGCTGCAACTTGGCCACAACTACATCGGCACCGAGCACATTCTCCTCGGGCTCATTCGTGAGGGTGAAGGTGTCGCCGCGCAGGTTCTCGTCAAGCTCGGGGCCGATCTTGGCCGTGTGCGTCAACAAGTCATCCAGTTGCTGTCTGGCTACCAAGGTCCTGCCGGCAAAGCCGAGACTCAGCCCTCCGGCGGTGCAACATCTGAAAAAGGTGAAGGTGCCGGCGAAAAAGGTGGTAGCCAAATTCTCGATCAGTTCGGTCGCAACCTCACGCAACTTGCTCGCGAGAAAAAGCTCGACCCGGTAATTGGTCGTCAACGCGAGCTCGAGCGCGTCATGCAAATTCTGTCGCGTCGCACCAAGAACAACCCGGTGCTCATCGGCGAGCCTGGCGTTGGCAAGACCGCCGTCGTCGAAGGTCTTGCACAGCGCATAACCAACAACGAAGTTCCGGAAACTCTCACTGGTAAGCAGCTGTACACGCTCGACCTTGGTGCACTTGTTGCCGGCAGTCGTTACCGCGGTGACTTCGAAGAGCGCCTGAAGAAGGTCTTGAAAGAAATCAAGACTCGTGGCGACATCATCTTGTTCATCGACGAAATCCACACGCTCGTCGGTGCAGGTGCAGCGGAAGGTGCAATCGATGCCGCAAGCATCTTGAAGCCCATGCTCGCGCGTGGCGAACTGCAAACCATCGGTGCCACCACACTCGACGAATACCGCAAGCACCTCGAAAAAGATGCAGCGCTCGAGCGTCGTTTCCAGCCGGTGAAAGTGGAAGAGCCGACTGTTGCACACACCATCGAAATTCTGAAGGGTGTTCGCGACAAGTACGAAGCGCACCACCGCGTCACAATCACCGATCAGGCAATCGTGGCTGCCGCCAACTTGGCCGACCGCTACATCTCTGATCGTCACCTTCCCGACAAAGCCATTGACCTCATCGATGAAGCCGGTTCGCGTCTGCGTATCAAGCGCATGCAAACACCACCCGACTTGAAGGAACTTGAAGTCAAAATCAAAGACGCACAGGAGGCCAAGAAGAAGGCCGTTGAAGAGCAGCGTTTCGAAGACGCCGGTCGTTTGCGCGATCAAGAGAAGTCACTGCTCGACGAGCGTGCCGCCAAAGAAGCCGACATCAAGGCATCAGGCGTCGACTTGTTCGACGAAGTCGACGAAGAGGCAATCGCCGAAGTGTTGTCCATTTGGACTGGCATTCCGGTGTACAAGCTCACCGAAGAAGAGACGCAGAAGCTGCTCAACATGGAGACCGAGCTGCACAAGCGCATCATCGGTCAAGAAGACGCAATTCATGCGGTCAGCCAGAGCATTCGCCGCACCCGTGCCGGTCTGAAAGACCCACGTCGCCCTAGCGGTTCGTTCATCTTCCTCGGGCCCACCGGCGTCGGCAAGACCGAACTTGCCAAGACATTGGCTGAGTTCTTGTTCGGAGACGACGATGCTCTCATCTCTCTCGACATGAGTGAATACATGGAAAAGCACACCGTCAGCCGCCTCGTCGGCTCGCCTCCCGGATATGTCGGTTACGAAGAGGGCGGCCAACTCACGGAAGCAGTGCGTCGTAAGCCGTTCAGCGTGGTGTTGTTCGACGAAATCGAAAAGGCTCACCCCGACGTGTTCAACACGTTGTTGCAGATTCTCGAAGAGGGTCGCCTCACCGACAGCCAAGGTCGCACTGTCGACTTCCGCAACACGGTGCTCATCATGACGTCGAACCTCGGTACCTCCGACTTGCGCAAGGCCAACGTCGGCTTCAGCAAAGCCGACGAAGCCGTGTCGTACGCACGCATGAAGGAAAAGGTCAACGACGCGCTCAAGCAGCACTTCCGCCCTGAGTTCCTGAATCGCGTCGACGAAACCATCGTGTTCCACGAACTTGCCAAGAGCGAAGTGGTGCAAATGGTCGATCTCATGATCAAGCGTCTTGCCACACAGCTCGAGAGCCAAGGACTTGGCATCGAGCTCACGCAGAACGCCAAAGAACACTTGGCTGAGAAGGGTTACGACCCCACTCTCGGCGCTCGCCCACTGCGTCGCGCCATCCAGCGCCTCGTCGAGGACGTGTTGTCCGAGAAGATTCTCTACAAGCAGTTCTCTGCTGGCGAAATTATCGTGGTCGACTGCGAAGACAACCCAGAGGAACCAGGCACACAGCACTTGGTGTTCCGTGCAGTCGAAGGTTTCCAGCCGCCGAGCAGCATCGAACTCGCCGGCGACGGAGCCGGACCTGCCGAGTGACGTCGTCGTCACGCACACGTCGCATCGCCGCGGCGACAACTGTTCTTCTCGCAACACTGTTGTTGTCGTCGTGTCGTGTCGACACAAACATCGGGTTGTCCGTCAAGCCGAACGGTTCAGGTGACGTCACCGTCGAAGTTCTCGCTGATGCCGACGTTGTCACGCAAGCACCGGGTCTCGATACCGACTTGCGCCTCGACGATGTACGCACCAGCGGCTGGAAGACCGACGGGCCAGAGAAACGTGAAGACGGCGGCATGCGCCTTGTGCTCACCCACCCGTTCGACAATCCGGTTGAAGCAACGGCGATTCTCAATCAGTTGAATGGCCCGAAAGGTCCACTCAAAGCAATCGTGCTTGCGCGCACTGGCAAAGACAACGACTCCACGTGGGACTTCACCGGTCAACTCGCCATCAACGGCGGCACTGAAGCGTTCATCGATGACGCCACACTCGAACTGATCGGTGCGGCGCCGTACGCAGGCGATATTCGCCGCTCGGGTCAAGAGCTGGGTCAGGCCGTTGGCGTCACTTTGCGAGTGTCGTTGCCCGGTGACATTGTCACCACAACGGCCCTTCAAGAAGAGGGCAAGTTGGTGTGGCGCATCCCTATGGATGGATCGACCACCGAGATCGCCACACAGACCAAGGCCGTCGACGTGGCCTCCACCGTGTCGCGCTTCTTCAAGCCGGTGCTGCTGGTGTTGCTGGTGGTGTGGGTCGTCGGCATGGTCTTTCTATACACAGTGGTCTCTGGCGCCCAGCGTCGAAGGTCTGCCACAGGGCGCTTCTAAAGTCCCTCCGTGGCAAAACTTCGACTCGTCTATCGCTGCTCCGACTGCGGAGCCACACACCCCAAGTGGTCAGGCAAGTGCACTGCTTGTGGCGCATGGAACTCGCTCATCGAAGACGTCGAAGGCCCCGACGACTCGCTTGTGTCTCTTGCAGCCGGCATGGCGCTCGTTCCTGCAGGTGAACCTGCACCCATCGACTCGATCGACGCCACCATCGGTGCGCCAGTAGCAACCGGAATTGCCGAGCTTGATCGTGTGTTGGGTGGTGGGTTGGTTCCGGGCTCGGTCACTTTGCTTGGCGGCGAACCCGGCATTGGTAAAAGCACATTGTTGCTACAACTACTAGCTGCGGCGCAAGGCAAAACATTGTACGTGACAGCAGAAGAAAGCGCACAGCAAGTTCGACTGCGCGCCGAACGCCTTGGCGCACTCAAAGACTCTCTGTGGTTGCTGCCAGAAATGTCGTTGCCGCACATCGTGCGGGCAATTGATGATGTGCAGCCAACACTTGCAGTCATCGACTCAATTCAAACAGTGGCCGACCCCGAACTTGGCTCGACTCCAGGTTCTGTTGTGCAGGTGCGAGGTTGTGCACACCGACTCGTGCAAGAAGCCAAACGTCGAAATCTTCCTGTGGTGTTGGTTGGCCATGTCACCAAAGAAGGTGGGCTCGCTGGGCCACGCGTACTTGAACACGTCGTCGACACGGTGTTGTCATTCGAAGGTGAACGTCATCACGCACTTCGTCTGTTGCGAGCAGCGAAACATCGGTTCGGCCCCACCAATGAACTGGGACTGTTCGAAATGACGGAGACTGGCCTTGCGGGGGTTCCTGATGCCAGTTCGCTGTTCTTGGCAGATCGACGCACCGGCGTGCCGGGCTCAGTGGTTGTTCCTACGCTCGAGGGGCAACGTCCACTGTTGGTGGAACTGCAAGCACTCACCAACTCCATGAGTGGTGGTGTGCTGCCACGACGTAGTGCTCAAGGCGTTGACCATGGGCGGTTGTCCATGTTGTTGGCAGTGCTCGAACGCCGAGCACGCATCAGCCTGTCGCAACACGAGGTGTATGCATCGGTTGTAGGTGGCATCAAGTTGAACGAACCTGGTGCTGATCTTGGGTTGTGTCTTGCATTGGTGTCAGCAGTCACCAACACACCACTGCCGGCAGACCTTGTGGTGTGTGGTGAAGTTGGTCTTGCAGGTGAGGTGCGCCAAGTGGGTCACATCTCGCATCGCATCACGGAAGCTGCACGGCTCGGGTTCACTCGCGCGATTGTTCCGGGTAACTCGCCGGATACAACGTCAGGCATCAAGTTGCAAAAGGCAACTACGTTGAGTGAAGCCCTCGCAGCGGCAGGTCTAGCTCACAAATCTGAACCCACGAAGGGAAATTGAGTCGGCCTGGTAAGAGGGCGAGGCCGCCGGACAGCACTGTCGACGCGGGGGGTCGAGCCCGAGGTGCGCAGTGCTGTCTTCCTGCGTATGACGGTATGGCTCGGTCGGTAAGGAATCGGTAAAGAAGCCTCTGAGACCCTTCTATGTCTGGAGTTTTAGGGGCTCATACCGCAGTGCAGGTTCCGCCGCCCATGAAGTTGTAGGAGTCACTGATGGACTTCGTCAGCACTGTTTGTGCTTGGCCATCAGAAACGGTTACCCGAACAGTGAATGCTGCCCCACCGCCCTGCTTGACGCCGTAGAATGTGTAGTCGTTCCCCGACACAATGTCAGCGTCCTCTGCATACGTCGGCGTATTGATGTAGTTGTTGGAACTTGGTTCCTCGAAGAGAATCGTCACGAAGGACCCGTTCGGATCACTGGCAATCAGCCGCAACTTCAGTGACGATGCGCTTGCCGAGACGCATGTGAACGTTGAAATAACGGGTGGCGAGTTCGTCGTGGTAGTTGGCCCTGGCGTTGTAGTTGTAGCAGCTGGAGCCGATGTTGTTGCTTGGGTTGTTGAAGGGGTATTCGTACCGGTAGTGACCGACGAGACTGCGGTGGTCGTCGACGTGGCTGGAGTAATGCTTGAACCAGAGGTCGACTGAACTGTGATTGCCTGCTTGAACCCTCGTTTGCTTTGTGGTGCGTACACAGCAAGGGTGTGAGAACCAGCCGTCAATGTTGTGGGAACTTGACCGGATAGTGCGACCTTCCCAGATGCACTCGCCTTCTCAACATCGATCACTTGTGGTGTCGAAGCAACGATCAATTGCACCCACTCGTTCGGCTCAAACCCTGTATATGAAACAGATACTGCTGCACCTGGACTAAAGGTCGATATGGTCGACAAGTTGCCGGACTTCAGCGAGCTGACGGTCGATACAGACGGTGTGGATGTCGGGGCCCCAACAGGAAGGGTTGTAGTTGTGACAATGGTTGTCACTGGAGCAACTGTCGTGGTGGTTGCTGCCACCGTCGTTGTTGGGGCGGAACCAATTGAGTACTGCTGGACATAAGCAGGGTTTGATAAGTCACGCTCAACACGAGGAGTGAGGTTGCCACGCACTTCAGGTACCGCTAGTTCATCAACTTTGGCCGGAAGCACCGAATTTAGGGGCTTATCTCGATTCTCAACGACTGGCTTGTCGCCCCCGCCAGTGATGACAACTCTCGGCTTGTCAGCATCGACCGAGATTGTTCGCTCTGACCCTTCTGATGTGGTCAGAACATCAATGCGATCAGTCTCAATGTTGATTATCGCATCGGATATCAACGTATTCACAGCAAGATTCTCTTTAGCAACGACGATGTCTGTGTCGGTGCCAGTAAAAGAGATAGACTTATCTTTGAAGACGATTGGTGTGCGCTTCTTCTTGCCTGTGGCCCGAATCTCAGTTGTTCCATGAACATTGTTGACGTACACGTTTGCAGTGCTGTTCAGTATCAATTCAAAATCTGCTACATCAATGCTCACGACACTGTCGGTCACTGCGTTTAGGGCGCCTCGCAATGACGTGACTCGCACACCTTCAACTTGTTCAGCAGACGTCGCTGTCACCAGACCGTTCTTTGTCTTGATGGACCAGTCTCCATCGACCGAGCGAATCGTCAAGATGGTGTCACGTACAACGGTTTCGCCTCCACACATGGGGCATGTGGCGTTCGAACGGGAATCCATCGGGGTGATGTCCATCGACCCAGAATTCCCCGACCATGCTGATGCATCCTTTGACGGGTCAACATTCGGATCAGGATTATCGAAAGAAAAGAACCACATATCTGTCGCAAGATCAACCACCACTTTGCGAGTGATACCTGGCCAGTTGGAGTCATACAACAAGATGTCAGCGCGCTCCGGCGTGGGGAACTCAACGGCATATGGCAGCACCGCATGTCCACCGTTGGGCGAATACACACCCAGGGTGTAATTCGTCGTGCCACTCTTAAACGCGCTCACTAATTCCGCGACGATGTCTTTCAGAGAACGCTTTGACCACGTCTTCGTCGACTTTTGAACCTCTGGCAAGAATTGCGTGGCAAACGCGCGCATAATGCCGTGCGTGACATCACCCTCGTTTTTCAACGAAACCGTCTGGGGGTCAAGCTTGGCGCTGTAGCGAATCGCCGCCTGAACCACGAGACCCTCACAGTGGCCGACCGCCCGTGAGTCATTCACCATTCGAGCCCAAGCAGCAGCTTCTTCTGTCGGAACACAGGGGTCGACCACACCGTCGACACACACAGACTCACCGAACATCTCAACGAGATCGCTCTCATCAAAGATCTCTTGTGAAGCCGACGAGCCGAAGTTGGCAAAGGCGAAGCCATTGCTGTCGGGCTTCAACCCTGACGATGAGTTCACTGCCTCGAGATCGGGGGCCGGAGCGATGTCAACCGAGCTACCGCCACCGCCGCTGCATGCAGACACCACCAGACAGGAGGCAGCCATCAACGTGGCTAATCCCCTCTTGATGGAACCCATGTGACCCCCTTGGACGTACCTCAATTTAGAGGTGCCGACCTCCGGCCGACGAAGGTTTGACGACGAAGTCTCAACCTAAGTTCCTATTCAAATTGAAATGTGGCCAAGAACAACACCGTCTCGACATCGCACGATCGACCTCGACTCAGGGACGAGTTGTTGGGGCACAGCCGTTAAAGGAACACCCACCAGTTCCAGCGCGATAGCCATGGGCAGAGAATCCCGAAGGGATTGATGTGACGTCATAATAAACATTCGTGTCGCCATATTGATATCCCCATCCAGCCTCTATTGTGAACACGTAGGTGTCTCCAGGAAAGCGATTGAGTTTCCCAGTCCACCCCCGGCGTGTTCCATTGTTACAAGCAAAACCATCGATACCATACGGACCAATCTCGAAGGTACATGACAATGGTGCGGCTGTCGTCGGTGCGGCTGTCGTCGGTGCAGCTGTAGTCGGCGGCGGAGTTGTCTGCGACTGATTCTGTGAGACAAGAGTGGTGCTTGTTGTGGAGGTTGACGTCCGTACCGTCGTCTGCGTTGACGTGTTCAGACTCGACGTGATGGTCGTCGTCGGCGTCGTCAGAGTTGCTACTGACGTGACAGTGGTTGTCGGGGCAGCCACTGTTATTGACTGCTTGAATCCACGTTTGCTCACGGGTGCGTACACCGCCAGAGTATGTGACCCAGAGCCCAGACTGCTCGGAAGTGCGCTGCTCAATGTCACACGACCAGATGCATCGGCCTTCTCTGTGTCGAGTACTTGCGGAGTTGAAGCAACAATCAATTGGACCCATTCATTTGGCACAAACCCACCAACTGTCACTGTTGTTGCCTGACCTGGCTGAAGACTCGATGAACTTACAAGAGGTGTTGAGGGGCGTGGTAGCGCAGTAACTGTGGACTCTGCCGGCACCGTCTTCGGTGCACCGACCGGCAGCGTTGTAGTTGTTGACGTCGTAGTGCTTGTCGACGACGTCGTAGTTGACTCAACAACTGTCGTAGAGGTCTCAAGTGTTGCATTCCGAACTCGAGTTGACGCCTCGGCCGCTAGTTGCGACACGTAGTTGGTGTTGTTCAGGTCACGATCTGCCGTTGGTGGCAACACACCCTTCACATCTGGTGGCGTCAGCTCTGGAGCCACCACGGTGACGACTTCGTTAAGACCAAGATTGTTCGTTGTCTGTTGCACTGTTCCGTTCTGAACCGATACTTCCACTTGCGGCTTGGACTGATCGACAACCACTTGTTGTGTCTCGCCGCCCACATTCACTTCCACCACTATCTGAGTGTCTTCGATGAGGACCACAGACTGATCTGCACTCACGGTTGTAGCGAGGTTGTTGTTGGCGACAGTCAACTTTGTCGATGGGTCTTTCACCTCAATGCGATCGCGGGTGATTTTGACCGGAGCACGGTCTTTCTTTCCCTCTGTCTTCACTTCCACCATCGACGTGCCGTTCGAAATGTATGCCGATGATGTATTGGGCAACACCAGTTCAATCTCAGGCTCATCGGCGAGAAGCACGAACTCAGGAATTCGTACCACTTCTTCACAAGTAGCCGTTCGAATGGCCTTACCACTTACTCCATCGACTTCTGCCGAGTCAGCGGGACTGAACGTTCCGTTCTTTGTCTTCACAGACCAATCAGTGTCGACTGAGCGAATCAAGAGAACTGTCTTGGCAACCTGGGACTTGTCACCACAGAAGGGGCACGTTGCCGAAGTACGAACATCCATTGGCGTGAGATCCATGTCGCCTTCGCCACCGGTCCATGCACACTCGTCAGCTTTGGGGTCCTTGCCATTGAACGAGAAGAACCACTGCTTCTCTTTCAGATCAATGACGACATATCGCTCGGCGCCTGGCCAGTTTGAGTCGTACACCTTGATGACGGCAAGTTCGTCCTCGGGGAACTGAATGGCATATGGCAGCACGGCATGGCCACCCTTGTCGGTGTACACACCAAGCGTGTAAGCGGTACTGCCTGCTTTGAAACTGGTAGCCAATTCATTGACGATCTCTGCCAAGGACTTCTTCGCCCAATTGTTTGTCGCTTCCTGCACTTCGGGCAGAAACTGAGTGGCGAATGCACGAATAATTCCGTGTGTGACGTCGCCTTCATTTGACAGTCGGACCGTCACCGGATCTGACTTTGCGGAGAACCGAGAAGCGGACTGCACAGCCAATCCTTCACAGTGACCAGACGCGCGAGCTTCGTTCACCATTCGCGCCCACGAGGCGGCCTCTGCCGTGGGCACACACTGTGTTGTGTTCTCATCAACACAGGCCTGCGCACCGAACATTTGCACGAGATCGTCAGCATTGAACACTTCTGGCGTGGCCCGTGAACCGAAATTGGCAAATGAGAACCCATGCTCCTCGGGGATCATTCCAGACGAGGCATTCTCATTGATAACAGCTGTTGACCCTCCACCACCGCTACACGCAGTAAGGGAGAGGACAATTACAGCTGAAATCGAGAGGCGAAGGGCGCGCATCAGGCACCCACGTGCTTTGAGGCCGAGCGGCGCTGACGAATGACGATTGACACAAGTACCGACACCGCCACGACGCCCGGCACACAGCGCGTCCACATTGCTCGAGCCATGTGGCCCCCCTTATATTTGAACTCTCATTCAACCATTGAGACAGTGGCATTACAAGGCGGGTACTCTTCACCCATGGCGGAGTCACCCTCTCGCGTTGTCACGGTTAATGGTCGCAAGCGTCGGCCATGGGCACTCGCATCTCAGGACAAGCTTCTTCAAGCTGCAACAGACGAAATTGCATCTGTCGGGTTTGAGCGGGCCCGCCTCACTCACATCGCCAAGCGTGCTGGCATGACTCCGGGTTCTGTGTACACGTGGTTCAAGAACAAGGAAGATCTGTTTCGCGCCGCTCTTGAGCATGCTCTCACCAAACAAATCGAGAGCAATGCCACTTTTCTCACGAATGCTCTGAACGCCGATTACAGTGATTGGCTCGTGCAAATTGCTGGGCTCGTGCCGCGTAACGCGGGCGACACCAGACCAACCGCAACACAGAAGTTGTTAATCGAGGCATATTACGCAGCGTGGCGCGACCCGAAAGCCAGAAAGAAGTTGGTGCCTCGCATTCGCGAGCACTACGCGATGTACGAGCGCGTAGTCACCAAGGCCAAAGAGGCCGGTGCCATTGGCGCAGTGTTCGATGTACGCCTCGTCGCAATGGTGTTATTCGCAATTCCGACTGGCATGGCCATGTTGACCATGGCTGGTCTTGAGCGCCCCGAAGACGTCGCATGGCTTCCGGTATACGACGCCCTCGGAAAGACACTTTCCTAGTTCGAACTTTTTTGTTCGCTAGTTCACTGACGCTTCGTCATCGCTCACTTTGCGACGACGGCGGGCAATGACCAACAGCAGAAGCAGGAGAACAACTGCGATGACCACATATATCCACGTGTTGCTTCCACTGGTGGTTTCGTCAGCCACGACGCCAGTCACTGCGTCAACAGGCTCGATGCGCTGAACCGGATACTCGGTGACGGTTGGTTCGCTACCGGCTTTTGCCACGGCGATCTTGAACACTTTTGCATCCGTTGGGACGCTTAGTCGCTGAGGAGTGAGCCGTGAGAGCGGGATGAATGCTCCGTTGTCAAAGCTGACAGCGACAACAGCTGACTCAACATTGAGTTCCTCAAGAAGTGCCGCCACTGCGCTTGGCGACACAGCAACTGACGTAGCCGCTGAAGTAGCAACAAGTGCACCGTCTTTCACCACGGATGCAATCGGCGTTGCTGGTGGAGCGATTACTGGCGTTGACGTTGTATCTGCGGCAGGTTCATCGTCACCAGGTGAAGGAACGTCGGACAACTTCACCAACCATTGTTGTGGGTCAATGGCTTGAGTCGCATCCGCTGGCCACTTCCCGTTGATTATGCACATCGAACCGACCCACCACCATGGTGAGCTGCTCTTGACAGACAACTTGTTTGATAGTTCTCTGAACCCAGCCCCAGTCGACGAGTAGAACAACCTCGCCTCATCATCGTTTTGTTGACGTAACAAAAGGTCGGGTTGCAACGCGAGGAACGGCGATGCAACAACCATCGTGTCGTATCCCTCTCCCTTCGAGGCGCAACGGTCCTTTGCTTTCAACTCAACAGAATCTTCAGTACGAGTGAGGGTGACATTGTCATCGGTTGTGTCTGACTGACATTCGTCGTCACAGCTGAGAAGTTGTTGGGAATAGCCGATGTATCCACGTCCACCACTAACATCGTGAACAAGCACCTTTGCACCGACTTTGTGTTGTGCTGGAAACTTTTGAATGATGTACTCAGCATCAGGTGACATCGATTCATCAAACTTTGATGTGACTGCGATTAGCCCGTATTTCACGTAGTCGCACTTGGCGCTAAGAGTCTTGACACCATCCACTGCTGCCGACAACGTGAACAACTTTGGGCGACAGATATTGGGATCATCGAAGAAGGGTCCCACCACCAATTCCTTTTCGACTGATGGCACGTCAACCACAGTGAACACACCTTCAGAAGGCTCAAAGACCAAGCGGAAGACGGCCTTAACTGCCCATGTTCCTTCGTCGAGAACGAAAGTCACTTCACCACTTGTAGAGGTGGTGTCTTCACCATTGTGAAATACTTTGCCTGGCTCTTCATTTCCCAAGTTCGTGGCTTTGATGTACGTCTCAACACGACGAAGTTGCGGAGTAGTAATGGCACATGCCAACGATGCAACACCGAGTAACTCTTCATTTGCGGTGTAGGTGTTGTCAACGTCTAGCACTTCTTTCACGTCGAAAGAAACGTCCTGGCCACACTGTTGCCCGAGTGCATAGATGGCTTCGTTATCAAGACCGCCATCATCTGCTACCGGCAGTTGATTGGTGTTGTCTCCGCCACCTGTTGGTGTGCCACCATCACCACCAGAGGGATCCGTCAGTGGCTGGCTGGTTCCCCCGCAGAAGTCAACGACAATTGGCTGGTCACTCTCGTCGAGCCGTTCAGTTGAGACGTTTTGACCATCAACCGTGATTATTGAAGAGTCGATGTAACCACTCGTTGAACACGACACGGCCTTGTAGGTGGTCTGGTTTGTGGTGATATCGACTGCAATAAATCGACCAGTTCCCTCAGACAATTGCTGCTCGGAACCACCGAGCGAGTTGTAGCTGATGTCATAGTTTTGCAGCGACACTTTTGTTGCTGCATCACACACTCTGATGCGCAAGGTCTGCGACCCAACCGAGCCGACCAAGTCTGCTGCGGCAGCTGTTACACACGGTGGCGCCAACCCCAGAGGATCTGTTTGAGGTCCACTTTCTAATCCGGTATCTGGGTCACCGA
>Ga0194133_10002708_pt1 | contig 26810 bp, 24 predicted proteins | sample TA2KigOf40mmetaG_FD_155448 | JGI IMG/M metagenome (GOLD analysis project Ga0194133, IMG submission 155448) | Freshwater microbial communities from Lake Tanganyika, Tanzania - TA2015055 Kigoma Offshore 40m | ecosystem: Environmental > Aquatic > Freshwater > Lake | place: Tanzania: Lake... | reverse complement strand
TGTAGTAATGTCATAATTACCCCAACACCAACTGTTAAACCAGACGTTTATTCGTGTCAATACTGTAATCGCGTTTTTAAGTCTAGAACCACAATTTATCAACACAAGGCGAAATGTAAATTACGAGCAGAGCAAAAAAAGCAAGAGCATGAAAATATATTGAACGAGTATATGGAACCTAAATCAGAAGTAATTACAACCGAAAATTATATAGTAAGTGCTCATCCATATGATATTCATGAAGAACACGAAAATATAAACGATGCGACACTGTGTGTTGATGATAAAATCACCATAACAAAAGAGATGTTTCTTGCGTTAGTAAAAGATAATCAAGAGATGATGAAAATGTTGAAGTCGTTGACAGAACAACATCAAACATCACAAGTCAATAATACCACGATTAACACCAACAGTAACAATACCAACTGTAACAACCCTACCTTCAACATGAACATCTTCCTGAATGAAAAATGTAAGGATGCGATGAACATGAAGGACTTCGTGAATTCCATCCAGCTGAACATGACCGATCTAGAGAATGTAGGTCGGCTTGGTTATGTAGAGGGGATGTCGAATATCTTCATTGACAACCTCCAGAAAACAGACGTATACAAGCGACCGGTCCATTGCAGTGACATCAAACGCGAAACCCTTTATGTCAAGGAAGATGATCAGTGGGAACGTGAAGGGCCTGATCATGCGAAAATGACGAATGCGGTCCTTGCGGTAGAACATAAGAATGTCGTCCTCGTAAATGAATGGGCGAAGGCCAACCCGCGCTGTTTGAATAGCAACACCCGAGAGAATGAAATATACTTCCGCCTCTCGAAAGCCGTCACTGATGGAGAGAAGGACGGAAATATAAATAAGGTGATACGAAAAGTAGCCAAGCGTGTGGTGATTGAAAAGGACAATCCCGGAGCAATCGAGGATTCATAAAAGTTCATCGTTCGTAGAACCCACGTGATTCGGAAATCTTACTTTTCAGCCAAAAATATTCGCTTCAAAACGAGAGAATTCCAAACCTTCAGTGCTGAATCCACTGATGAATGATGTTCGGACACTTTTCCGCCAAAAATATTCGCTTCAAAACGAGAGAATTCCAAACCTTCAGTGCTGAATCCACTGATGAATGATCTTCGGATACTTTTCCGCCAAAAATATTCGCTTCAAAACGAATGAAACGAATGAAATGAGAGAATTCCAAACCTCCAGGTTTCAACCCACTGAATATTTATGTTCGGACACTTTTCGCTCAAAAATATTCGCTTCAAAACGAATGAAATGAATGAAATGAATGAAATGAATGAAATGAATGAAACGAATGAAACGAGTAAATTCCAAATCTCCAGTGCTGAATCCACTGAATCATTATGTTCGGACACTTTTCAGCCAAAAATATTCGCTTTAAAAACGAGTGAATTCCAAACCTCTAGGTTTCAAACCACTGAATCATTATGTTCGGGCACTTTTCAGCCAAAAATATTTCGTTTAAAACGAGAGAATTCCAAATCTCCAGTGCTGAATCCACTGAATCATTATGTTCGGATACTTTTCAGCCAAAAATATTCGGTTTAAAACGAGTGAATTCCAAACCTCTAGGTTTCAAACCACTGTTGAATCATGTTCGGACACTTTTCGCCCAAAAATATTCGCTTTAAAATTAAAAATATGAGCATAATCAGTCTCATTATTTCGATAACCCCCGAAATATGTAAAAAAACCCAGAATCCCTCAAAAAGTAGCAAATTCTGCTACTTTTGAAAATGTCCAAATAAATGTCCAAAACGCCGTTTGCGCGGGAGATTTTAAAACACGATTTTTTCATGATTTGTGACTGACCAGTCACAATTTTTTTCGACCTCCAACAAAAATTGTGACTGTAATTTTTTTTTCGATCGATCGGCGGCCATTCGGCCATTTTAAAATATGGACATTTATATATCAAAAAACGGACATTGCTACTTTAGGTGATTTTTTGTAGCAGGCTTACTGAATCAGTCAGGTGGATTTTTGATATTTTATCGATTTATCGTCACAATTAGCGTCAGGTGATAAACATCACCATGGAAAAGGAGCAACTCTATCGCTGCGAAAAGTGTGACTATTTTACGTCACGAAAATTTAATTATCTCAAACATATTAAGACTGAAAAACATAAATCACCGCTACATGTGATGTCCAAAAAAATGTCCATTTTTGACCCCCCTTCGCCGCCCCCCCCGCCGCCGCCGCCTCCGACCTATCGTTGTCCCTATTGTGACCGAAAGTATATGGCTCAACGAAGTCTATGGCGACATTCAAAGCAGTGTTCGAGTGAGAATAATATAGATAAGTCGGTATATAACGTATTTTCAGCCAAAATCGCTGAATTGTGTCAATCGAACGCCGAACTTAGTAAAACGAATCAAATTCAACAATCGCAAATGATTCAATTATGTACTGCGGTATTAACAACAATTGGACAAAATTTGATTATCACACCATCTGCGAATAACGGCAATCACATGAATACAACAACATCAGAACCTTGTCGATCGCATGTATCAAACGTGAATAATATGATGACAACGAACAACCTAACGGTGAATGGAAATATGACGAATAACTCAAATAATAAGACATTCAATATCAATATGTTCCTGAATGAAGAGTGTAAAGATGCGATGAATATGACCGATTTCGTGAAAACAATAGAATTGGATACCAACGATATGGAAGACGTAGGCAAGCGTGGATTTGTAAAGGGTATCTCAAAAATATTTATTGATAACCTTGAAAAAACCGAAGTTACAAAGCGGCCGATTCATTGCAGTGATGGGAAAAGAGAAGTATTATACATCAAAGATGATAATAAATGGGAACGGGAAGGAATACACAGTAAGAAGCTATTGGATGCGATTCATACTGTAGAACATAAGAATGTAATTATGGTGAACGAATGGGCAAAAACACACCCACAATGTGAGAATAGTGAAACAAAAGCAAACCAAATTTATATGACGTTGGCGAAACATGCTACGGATGGTGACGAAGAAAATGTGGCGAAAGTCGCGAAACAAATCGCAAAATCGGTGATTATCGATAAGAATGATTTTTGACGAAATCAAAACAGCATCGGATAATACGTTGAATACCCGCGCCCTTTCCCTAGATACTGTGTCGGTGGTTGTGTATTACGTGCGATATGTGCGCCTATCATTGGTGGGAACTTCTGAGGAGGAGGAAAAAGTGAAACTATTCGAGGAGAACTACCTTGATTCATTTTCGTATTATGTATAATAAATATATATTTATACATGATAATAAGAAGGAATAATGAAAAAAACAATTGTTGTAAATATGGAATACATGCGTCCATCGGCGGGTGGGCGGTCACGGTCACGGTCACGGTCAAAATCGCGATCGCGCACTCAATCTCCTCAAACCGCAGTAAATCGTATTGTAACGTCCGCGATTGAAAAATCTGCGTTGTGTGATGAATATGAATTTGATGAACCATTCGATATCGAAACATTATTACAATACGACAACGAGAACGACAACGACGACGACGACGACGAGAACGACAACGACAACGAGAACGACGACGACGATGACGACGATGACGATGATTCTTGTAGTGCGTCAACATCCGCGTCATCGTATACACATGACACAAAAAAACAATACCAAAAACCAGTTATAAAAGACTCAGATTATGCGGTAGATTCCGACGATGATTTATTTCAATCGGTGCTGGATGAACCCACGTTTCCGCTTGATGTAAATGCGATTCTGTCAGCAATGACGAAGACCGAAAATACTTCGATTACAAACATGACTTTAACAAAGATCGCTGCCCGAAGACATGAGGTTCTCTCGACAATGAATCTAACACCTGAGAAATACGCAGAATTTGAGCGTAAATTACACATGTATCGCGTGATTGAATCCCCCGATGAACTAAAACATAATCAACTTATACGTTGGATACCGCTTCGTTCTCTCGAAACACGCCCGTATGTAACGCTAGGAGGGTGTCTTTTCCGCGTGAAGTATAATGAAGAAGATTGCCTTCATATCGTAACATTACGAAACGTTAAAAAATTCGTCTTTAATATAAAATTTGAACTAAATGCTGTATTTCAACGACTGAGTCAAGAGGAACTCCTCATTTTACGCGCGGTCGAATACGTAGAATCGGAGGATTGAAAATTACGGTTATATTCGCACACGCCGACATGTTTTTGTAAGGCCGTTGGTGAGTCGAGGCCGCAAGGTCCGATTCCGATGCTCTTTATTTCCGACGCGATTATTCTGTGTTTTACAACGAAATCCATGAGGTCGGAGGCAACGATTCTTAAATATAGACTTCGTGCAGTATGCGATACGACGTCCTTCATCGGAATTCGGGGTTTTTACATCTTTCAGACAATGACACAATTTTTCAGCGAGAATACGATGGGCACGTTCTTGTATCGTTTTTGTTTTCATTCTAGACAACGATAATTTCCGCGTGTCCGGTTGATAATGATGAAGGATTTTTAAATAATCTCCTCGTGTCAGTTTCATATCTTCATCAATATCATTATCTGTATATTCAGGCATAATTCGCATATTTATTATATGATGATATAATAACTAATCCAAAAAAACTATTCCAAATATTAGATCGAATGTCGACGCATTCTTCCAATAAAAAACATAAAGTCGTCGTATTTGATGTGGATGAAACGCTTGGGAACTTTGCTCAATTTTCGATATTCGGTCATGTATTAGACGACTATTTCAAAAATCCCGAGATCACATACCAACACTTCTACGATTTAGTTGATTTATATCCAGAAATAATACGACCGAACATGGTGCGTATTCTTGATTACATACGCAAAAAGAAAACCGCTGGAATATGTCGTAAAGTAATTATTTATACAAACAATATGGCACCAGATAAATGGGTTACGCATATTCGCAGATATTTCGAGTATAAATTGAAACAACTTACACTTGCGTCGCAAACCACGCAGTATACAAAAGGGTTACTGATTGTGCCTCCATTATTTGACCGTTTAATCGGCGGGTATAAACCGGAACAACAATCGTCAACGGATGGATTCCCGCAAAGAACCACGAATGAAAAAACGATGAGTGACTTAATATACTGTTCGCGTCTACCTGCCGACATCGAAGTATGTTTTTTAGATGATTTATATCACTCTAACATGACAGATGAACGCGTATATTATATTAAATTACAACCTTATTATTCATATATTTCGTTTGAAACATTCGTGAATCGTTTTATGAATAGTGTTTTGTTTCGGGATGTATTTGATAAAATTGCGGTTCCATCTATCACGCCATCGATGACGAACACTATAAAAAAACAGATTCTCTCGATCGAGCTACATGACCTTTTTATCAAGTATGCCAATATGGCAAAATATAATGCGAAAACGATTCAACGTAAAATGAATCCGCGTGAAATCGATGAGATCATTAGCAAATACATATTATTCCATCTTCAAAAGTTTTTTCGTGATGGACCTCCATCGCCTTTAATATCGAAACAACAACCGCGCCGTTCACCAAAAATCACAAAAAAAAAGGGACATTCTTCGGCCGGCCACTACTCCCCCAGTAGTAACGTATTTTATGTAGATAATACAACTGCTGTAAAGAATATGCGCAATAAAACGGTTCGTAATCGATAGAGGATAGTGTAGATACAAATTACTTACTCTTACAAGTCCCTTTACAAGTCCCTTTACAAGTTCTTCTTTTTTACTTCCACTCAGCGATCCACTCCTCAAACAACTCACACGCTTGTTTACTTGTGATTTTCGAATCAGCTAAAATCGCCGCAATTTCGTTGAAACCTTTTTGCTGTTCTTCTTCTGTATCCATTACGTCGGCAAATATTCCAGAATCACGCAGGTTCTCAATCATGTAACACGCTTGTTTCAACGTGATTTTTTTATCAGTGATCATCTTGGCAATTTCGTCGAAATATTTCTGTTGTTCTTGCTGTCTGTTCATTTGTTGTTGTCTATGTATTCGATTACATGTTGAAAAAGTATTTCAATTTTTTTCAACATAGATACAAATTTCATATGATCATCATATAAATTGATAAATAATAAAAAATCCACGCAGCCACCCACGCAGCCACCCACGCAGCCACCACCTCATACAAACCAACTCATCGTCCCATCAGCACACATGATGATAACACGATCGCCCGCGGATTCGGCGGCGTTAATCGCTTCGATGGTCGCAATTCTAGATTCCGGCGTATTATGTAATTCGTTAAGATATACGATACCTTGTTCACGACGTGCGACGATATTCTGTCGCGCCTCAGCAAGTCGTTTTTCTGATCTTCGTTCACGTTCAGCATTCGCCCACCGTTGATGTCGCACATTTGCGGTATGTCTGTCCCAATTTCCTTGCGGACCACGCCAACCACATTCACAACTTACCGGACGAACAATCTCGAGTTCATGGTGAGTGTCATCAAACAGACGCGCCATAATCATCTGTATTGCGTGATGAAGGACCATGGGACTGGTTTCATAACCGGCGTTTCCTTCTTCGGGTTTATAATTGATAAGCAAATCAAATACCTCTTTTTCTTGGCCTCGATGGACCAAGTTAAAATTGTCGTCAGTATAAATCGATGCGTCTCCTCCACAAACTTCAATCACGATATTGTCCGCTACTTCCATGATTTCGTCGTATAACTCTTCATCATCTTGTTCGATTTCATCTAACGTTTTCCAGCAAGAGAGAATCGCGCCTGGACGCAATCGGCTAAATGTGGTTTGTTTTTGTTTGTGAAGCGAGCAAAGAGCATTCATTCCGCGCAAGTATTCACCTTCGGGTATTCTATCTTGAATCCCTTCAAGCACGTCCATGAGTGTATTCAATTCTTTTTGTAGATTTTCTGCGGCTTGGGATACGATACCGCTTCTAACACCAGCATCCTGATATACATTTTGTTGCTGTCCGTCCATTTTCTACTTTGTGTAATGAATGTTATATATTCAAATTTACAAAAACAATTCAATTTTTTGTAAATCGATACATGGTGATCTTCATGCCTGTCTATAACCTTGATGATATATTGGCTGTAACACTTTCTCGCTAACAATACCTGCTGGCACGATTATTTTACTCTGAAGTTGTCGTTTTGCGTATTCGAGTGCCGCTTCAGAAACGATATGTGTTACTAAAATGAACAAGCATGTAGACATGATAAGTCGTCTGTCAAACTCACTAAATGTATTTCCCCCCAATATCGCAAACTTCGGATTACTCCAAGATATACTATTGAATCGAAGTAGCAATATAACTACAGCAGTATATAAAATCGTATTGCGTAGAGTTGGGATATACTGAGGAACCGTATTGTATATTCCGAGTAATAAAAGAGCATATACACCATAAATAAAAAACTCGATGTATTTGTAATATATAGTGTATTTATTGAATATTGGTGTAAGAGTATCTCGAATTTTTGCGATGATTGCGGCCAAGAGATCTTCTGCCGTGGTTTTGATGTTATTCATTATGATGACTCTATTATAGAGTAGTTAGATAATTACGCGCTGGGATGAGGTCGCTGGTCGCTGGTCAACGGTCGCCATTACTGTGTCAGTGACATAAAATGAGAGCAACCGAGCACTCGGATCAAGCACACCGTCACAAAAAGGATGCCGCCAATAATACGGGATTGTAGAACCTCGCCCTTCATACAACGTTTCAAACGTCTTACGATAGTAAAAGCTTTCTTTATCATACGGCGGATTATATAATGAATAAAGGTGATTTTTCGTGTTATTGTATTCGGTGTCGGTAATTACGCGATCTGAGAATTCTTTAATCATTTGAACCCATGTTCGTCCTTCCGCAGAACTCACACCGTCGCTGAACGCTTCTTTGCGTCGCCATAAAACTTCGTCAGGTAACAGAGGTCGGCTGTCGCCATCGCTGTCGCCTTGAAACGCTTTTCGCAGCAAATATTTCTCGATTCTCTCGTCATCGAACCGCTTGAACCGCGGAGGAATACGCATGACATATGTCAAAAACTCCTTATCCGCAAATGGAACACGAGCTTCCAAACCAGCACCACTGATGCTTTTATCTGATCGAAGCAGGTCAAAAAAACGAACATCGCGAATCATCCGTTCATTCTCACGATGAAAATCCGCGTCACTCGGTGCTTTCAAGAATCCGCGATATGACCCGAAAATTTCATCAGACATATCACCGCAATAAATGACAACATCGTCGCTTTGTTGCTGAATGTATTTACTCACGAGATAATTCCCAACCGAAGCGCGAATCGTCGTTGTGCAATAACTCTCAGTCTGATAAATCGTCGCGTATATTGCGTCTAAAAAATCGCGTTCTTTCAACGCGACTTCGTGATGACATGTGCCCAGATATTCCGCAACCCGACGTGCCCAGATCAAATCGACAGATCCTTCTAGTCCAATACTATAAGTATTAAGAACAGTATCTGGCGATGTGCGTTTCAATTCTCTCGCAACAATCGCCGTAACAAGCGAACTATCCAATCCGCCAGATAACAAACATCCGACAGGTCTCTCGCTCATCAATCGTTTGACGACCGCCTTTGTGAATAATTCGCGTATATTTGCGAGTATTTCGGCTTCGCTTCTCGGCTCGGAAATCGGATACGAATAATCCACACATAACTCTTTAAGTTGACATTCGAGTAATGAACACTCGTTTGTTTTTTTTAAAACCGCACCTGCTGCGCTAACACCGTCGTCTGATTTATATGAAAGATATGCGTAATCATAATACGTTCGAAAAACCGCAGTCCCATCTTCTTCCCCAGAATACTCCATATACGTTGCCGCCGGAAATTGAACAACTGTGTCACACAACGCATGGATTGACTTTAATTCACTTGACACGCACAACCCATAATGATCCGGATTCATAGAAACACACATCAAGTCAGAATACTCTCCACCGAAGACCCCATCGTGACGCGAAACACCGATAAAAAGCGAACGCACGCCAACAGGATCTCTCGCAACATACGTAACACCATTTTCATAATCATGGAGAACAAAACCAAACACACCATCCAGTCTACGAATCGTTTCATGAATCCCGATCTTCCGATACAAGTGAATGATGATCTCGCAATCGGAACCACTTTTGTATTCTTCCGCCAACTCAAACTCATCGATCAACGCACGAAAGTTATAGATTTCACCATTACATATCAAGCGACAGTTTTTTAGATGAAAGGGCTGGTCGGCGGCGGAATCCATCCCGTTGATCGAGAGACGATGAAACCCCCATGCGCGAGTATCATCTTTCATAAAAACGGATTTATCAGGACCGCGATGTGCGGATAGAATGAAGTTTTCCTGTAAGGTTTTTAATTGGGCGATGGCCATTTTTGCCACAGTTTGAAAATAGAAGATTCCGCACATTACCGATAAAATTATAATAAGATACATAATAATAACGTATTGTGTTTATATATCATTCGGACGGTCGGACGGTCGGACGGTCGGACGGATAGAATAGATATAATATTGTAAGTATATAATACAAAGATGGAGTTTTATGGAGTTGTAAATGGCGCATATTCGAATCATCATGACCGCCTAGGCGAGATTAATTCGCGGATATCCGAGAGAAATTTACCGTCGGCGGCATTACGACCGGCATTCGATGTTCGTCCTATTTCATCAAAATACGCCACGATGCCGATTTTAGAAACACGTCCGGTCCCCACCGTCCAAATACAACCGTATCAACACTTTTCCACGGAAACGGTGTTCAATCCGGGTAACGCGAAGGCACCATGGCGCGGCTGGGCAGAACGGGTGAACGTAGAATCATCTCTTCGTAACCAATTTTTCGCACTTCAACGCAACGATCGTGCATTATATGTGCCGAATTCGGATAGTGATTTATATAATGTCACAGTTATCGCACGTGATATAGAACAGCCAAACCCTTATTTGTTTGATAATGGAGCGACGAATTTCGCACCGATGAATCCGAATCCTCATAATTTAGGCAAACTTACGTTTGATAATTCCACACGATTTCAGCTTCGAACATTAGATTGTGCGTATGATGGATTTTGTACTGGCGAAGGCGGGCCTGTCGTGGAGCCCGCGACGAATTATATTCCGAAGGAACAGTTGGAGAAGAAACAGAAGGAAAAAGAACAGTCGTCGCAGGTCTCACGTATCTCGGAAGGATTTTCGGGGGGTAGGACCACGACGACGAATGGACAGGAAAAGAACAACAATAAATTCCCAGCATATATTCCGAGGGCAACCGCCACGTCGAATGCGAGGGAGCATTTAACGATGCGGTCGTAGCGTAGCGTAGCGAGTATAAACCCAACGCATTATAATAATATAACAATATAACAATATATGGCAAACTATTGTTATTTATAATTCTGTGCGAAAATGGCTCACGAAAATCAAACAGACCGCACCCGCGAGTGCGACCACGACCGAGACCAAGGTTGGTGTGACGAATTAAACGAACTTACACTGTCTGTTATGGCGAATCGAACCAAATATGATAAGTGTAAAAAAACGTTGGCGAATACGTCCGACACTGTCCAAGAAACCTTTCGCAAGGAAAAGTTGTATTATAAAGAACGAATAATGAATATGACGCGTGAGTTATTTCATGAACGATGTGAAAACGAAAATATCAACGATGCGCATCAAGCATACATTAAATCATGTATCGAGTATTTGAAATGGAATGACATTACAGATATGGTAAGCGAAGACAAACGTAATGAAGTCAGACATGATGATGACAACGATCAACCTACCCCTCATGATCTTATTCAAGCACGACATGAATTACAACAAAAAATACGGTCGTCGTCGTCGTCGTCGTCCTTGAATGAAGATCAGGATCCGGATCCTAATCCTGATCACATAGATCACGCAGACATCGACGCCGTCCAGAAATCATCTCCGACTCCGACTCCGACTCCGCCTCCGCCTCCGCCTCAAAACTTCATGTCAATCGTAAATAAAATGTGTATACGAAAAAAAACAATCGACGATTTTATTGTAATGAAGCCGCGACTCGATAATAACAACCATGATATCAATTCGCGCCTACCTAAAGTCCGTGATTATCAAACCGAGATTACGAAACGAGTCACGTCGGCGATGTATCCGAAAGATTAGTATGATTGTGAAAGTATCGACAGAACAGAATCCAACGTGTGAGACATATATCTGTTATCACGATATGCTAGAGTATTTGCGTCAGCTGGCGTGTTGTAATAAGCCCCTGCTGGAGAATACCAGAAATTGCGTGAAGGGACAAGCATGAAGGCTTTGAATCCGGTAGTTGTCTCGTTCGAAGTGTTGTCATACATCAGATCTTCGATGTCATAGAAACACGAATCTTCCTCGAATACATTTTTCTGAAATTCTTGTTGTTGAATGGCGAGACCGAGAATATCATCTTGTATATAGTAATCATGTTCATTAGAAGGAACGACCATCGTCATAATGAAATTCGTAACGGTCTCATCAATATATGATTTATATTTTGTTTGTATCGTATTGCGAGGAGACGGAAGTGTAAATTCAGTTCGCGAATTGACTGACTCGACGACTGAATCTTGATGTGGAAAGTGATTTGAAATAATTGTATGAACATGATATAATCTGGTGGATGAGTCATAAAGCACGTATGCGGTCTTGTAATGAACCGTTTGGGCGATGTTGTAAATTCCTAGTCTGTATATATATTTCGAAATTGGATTCATGGGGTTGATGCAAGTATGAACACCGGTTTGATGGGAAACCGATGGCTCTTCGGAAAGATACGCGTCAGCGTCGAGGGCGTCGGGGGCGGGAGCGTCAGCGTCAGCGTCAGCGTCAGATTCTTCTTGATCATGATTGTGTAACTCCAGCAATTCGTGAGCGGCATTTGCGGCTTCTTCGTCTTCAAGTATTTGACTTTTTTTATGTTTTAAGGTCGACGCTGCTGCGCGAGAATATACCTTATATGTTTTTGTGCTGGCTTCAATAAATGAAGGCGTCATTATTTTCACACGACGTTGCCTTTTATTACAACTTGACGTAATATCGGCGGTGATATGAAGGTCATCGTTCACATATGTATTGTATAATATATCGTGCTGATGCTGCTTCTTCTGAGAACGAGTTTTAACGGGCATAATTGGAACAAAGTGATGTCGAATGATACGAATGATACGATACGATACGATACGATACAAACCGATGAATAAAATATAAACGCTTCAATTTTTTAATGACATATTAGTATATAGTATTTCAAAATAAAATACAAAATGGTCCATAGAACTCAAACGGTCGGAGGCGGTAGTAGTGACGAATTCAAGTCGGTAAGTTGTGCTCCGAGAGATCAGACAGACCCCGATATTAATGAAACGAAGGATTTTTCGTGTTACTCAGCCAAATCTCTCGACAAGTTGAAATCACTTTGGAATAAACGCCACCCCGACAGGAAGATCGAAGACACGGATCCGCGTGCGATATGGACCGCTCTGAAACAGCATATGAACAGCGTGTGTCATCAAGAAGCGTGTTGGCTGCGTCAGAGCTTCGCATCATCTGGAATGGATAAAGAAATGCTTCATTATACATTCGCGCCGCAAGCACCGAAAACATGGAAGAAGGACATTCACGAGTGGCTGTCAAGTATCGATATTGCGAATTCTCTCAAACAATATGAACATGCCAACCCGTCATTCGTATTTATCGGTCCATCACCGGTTGATTATGATGAGGTGCTTGAAGACGGAGAATGCGTATGGGAAGAATTATGTAAATTCGATATTATGAAGCACGTGAAGAATGGGAAACATAAAATAGGTGTCGTATTCAATACAGACCCGCATAATAAACCAGGCGAGCATTGGGTGAGTATGTTTATTGATGTTCGTGCGCGGGTTATTTTCTTTTTTGACAGCACGGGCGACCCGCCGCAAAAACGATTGCGTAAATTTATGAAGATGGTGCGCGAACAAGGCGAAGCCAACGGAATACCATTTAAGGAATATATCAACGACGTCCATCATCAGAAAAACGATTCAGAATGCGGGGTGTATTCGATTTTCATGATTATTCATATGTTGCTGGGCAAGATGACCGTCGAGGATTTCCTTGATAAACAGAAAAAACTCACCGATAAATACATGCAGCGGTTTAGACGCAAATTCTTCAACGTGGATGAGAAGGTTCCGACACCGAATGTGGATTTTTAGCAGCGGCGTTGGCCCGCCTACCAGGGCGTTGGCCCGCCTACCAGGGCGTTGGCCCGCCTACCAGCCTCCGACCTGCGGTCGGCCGAATGAAATGAAATGAAATGAAATGAATTATATACGTAATATATATAATTCGTCTGTTGAATGAAAAAGAAGGGCACGCGGAAAATTCGAAAGAATCGTCGGACACAACGACGGAAGAACCGTAGTTATAAACGGATGAGGGGGGGAGATGACGATGTTAAACAACGTATAAATATTATGAAGTTATTAAAAAATCTAATAATAAATAATTTAGAAGAGGATTCTAAAATAGAATTATGCCGTAAACAACAAACATCGATAACGCCAACGGCGACAGAACAACAACCGTTGTTATTAAAACCAGTATTATTAGAAGACATACAGGAAGTCGACGAATTAATAAAAGAATCATATAAGAGTCTTATCAATCAAAAAGAGGGAAAATATCAATTTATATTCAATCCAGATGATATAAAACAAAAACATATAATAGCCGCATTAAAAACCAAAGAAATAACGTATTTTGATAGAATTGTCAAAAATTCAGTTCTTGATATATTATCGCCTATTGAGTTTAACAATTCATTATCTTCATCAAGATCGTTTAGCAAACCGATATCTGATACGTTAGTTTATTCTATGTTTGCTTTATCTGTAACATTATTTTATCTGTTGAGTGCCATAAAACCGAATTCAATAGTTTATAAAGTCGATCCTATTGAATGTCCATCAACCGCTAATGTATAAATGATGCGTCAAAATCATAGCCGATAAATTATATAAACCCTCTTTCCTATGTTTATATAATTGAAAACGCCGATAACAAGAATCAAATCAAACACACCCAACCCCGCGAATGTCATCTCTCATATCCCAAGAAAACAAAGAACTTCTCTGGTCCTTATTGGCCGAAGAAGGCCTGTTCGACGGTATTCCAGAGAATGTAACCCCAGAAGAAATCAAGCATGTCTTCGAGCGCATCCTCAAAAATCTCTCGTCAACCATCCCAACGCTTCATGCGGCGAAGTTACGAGAGCTTCATCAAGCAAAGCAGCAAGCAATCGCGGAAGAAGACTATGACGCGGCGAAGAAGTTGCGTGCCACCATCGACGAAATGGAGGCACCTCTCGCGCGTTTAGAGAAACTGGAAGCACGCAAGGTTCTTGCGATACAAGCCGAGGATTTTGAAGCGGCGAAACAGATCAAAACGGAGATCGACCGATTACGTGCTGCGTCGTTTTCGCTCAAAGAACTCAATAAGATCGCGATTGAATCTCTCGCCGTGAATATTCCAAAACTTGCGAGGGATATAAGTGCGATCAAATTAGGGACGCGTGTCTTTCCGACGAAAGAAGGAGCGTTGGGACCGCCTATTGTAAATAGAACATCTGGTGTCCACGAGATTTATAATGCGGAGGACTTCCAATCCCAGAAACGCCAAGAAATCGAAATGAAGATGCGAGAGAAAGAGGCGGAGATGCGTTCGTATTTTGAAATCCCGCGACCCCCTGAGATCGATTTTTCTGATTTTCCGAGAGATTCGAATCCGAATGTGAGATTGAAATCACGACAAGATACGACATCGGTGCTCAAGCAAAACGCATTCGCGTCATCATCGTCATCGTCATCGTCATCGTCATCGCCTGTTGTTGAAGTGGTTCATTTAGACGCCCCCGCACCCGCACCCGCACTAGGCACAGGCGATGACAGCCCGTTCCGCGGCGGAGATGATATGGATCGACTGATTGCTGAGAGAATCGCAGCAAGACAGAGAGATATGGAAGAGATTGCCGAGAGAATGAAAGCAACGATGCCACCGGCACAACTACAACAGCAGCAGCAGCCACTTCCGCAGAAAGAGTATGACCCGAATGAGTTTGTGATGCCACAACAAATGATGTCGCCACCGATGCCGATGCCACCAAGCGAAGAGACACGTAAGGTAAGGTTTCAGGAAGATACGGATTCTATATTTCTGAAACTAAAGAGAAAACCGATGGCGGATGACGGATGATATAACACAACCCGATAATAATAATATAATATAATAATAATGACATAAGAATGAGTAAACGATTTACAGCGTTTATATTAGCACACGGTATAATTACTCCTGTAAGACTTACTCCTTTAAGACTTACTCCACATACACAATCGACAGACCCCAATAGTTTATATTATACTATACATGGTGAAGTTTTACCACAATATAGACGATTGTATTCACCAAAAATTTTAGGTAATGCGTATTATGACCGTCAAGGAACCGATCATTTTATTCCTACAATATTTCATGAATATTACAAAAAAGATGAAACAAAAACCGATTTTGATCGTTTTTGTTTACAAAAAATAGCCGAGTATGAAAGAGAACATACTGATTCTATGAAACACTCATTAGATAATATGGATATAAAATCCGCCCCGTTATTTCAGAGTGGAATCGTTCCATTTACAGAAAGAGAGAGAGACATAAGAAAACAATTTATAGAAGGTATTACACACAAAACAAATACAGAATGGTGTGAGCATAAATATTTTATAAAACAAAAACGTTATCAAATCAATAGAGATAATTGTATTTTGTTATTCTGTAATAATACGAATATACACACACAACGCGGTGCTACTCCATTTATCTTCCCATATGGTAATCATACTGTCAAGGTCAATATTTATCCACATTATTATCAAATTACAATTATGTTCACACGGACTGTTACGTATACGTTTGAACAGATAAATGATCTTCTGAATTCGATCATAAGTGAAATAATAACACGTCTTTCACAAGATAGTTTGAACCAAGATGATTCGAGAGATTGGCGTGCTGATCGCGGCACAAACGCGGAGAAAGGCACGCGTCCTTCACGTTCCAGAACTCCTGAACCGATGGTCCCGCATGAAATCGTTTTTTATGATTTTACTTGTTGTACGATTCGTTTTCCACTCGAGACTGAATTAGATGGTATGAATGTTACTCTTCTTTTGGCAAGTATTTCCCCTACTCCAATGCTGGTATACGGAACAACACGAACCGAAGTCGTTGATGATGAAAAAATGCTACAAGGTATGTTACCAACTACTGGAAGGGGGGGTATTATAACACAAGATGACTCAGATGTAGAAGAAATACTAGATGATAGTATGTCAGCCGCAGGTTCAGCTAGTCCATATCGATCTACTTCTGTGTCAGTTGAAAGTACTCTCAATTTATTTGTTAATGTGGATCTTAACTTACAAACATTTATATCAACAGTAAGTGTTGACGGCGGAGGGGCTGCTGTATCGGTTTCTCCGTCGCGTGGTGGACATCGATCGTCAAATAAAAATAAAATTATCAACAAAACGCGTAATTCGATTCGCAAGAAAAAGACACGGCGTAATAAACGTTCATTACGGCGAATGAAGCGACGAACATATCGACGCATGTATCAAACGATAAAGAAGAAATGATAAAAATATCGAAGTGATCCAGCGATACCACCCCCCCCACCCTCAACTGAATCATCAAGGTTTTATTGAAAAGAATGGAGCGGGCGGGCCGTTATGGCCCGCTGGCGCAAATCTTTTCAATAAAAAGAACTATAAAAACTCAATCCGCGATTGCTCACCCGCCCCCGTCCGCGGATCCGCCGGGATGATCGTCCGCCGCCCCCGCTCCACCAAATTCCCCATCTTATATAATTCCAGATCATAAATGATATGCGTGTCGGGATCTTCCGCATATTCTTTTCCATTCACAGTCAATTTACGTAACGCCATCGTCTTCGTCTGTTTGTTCAATTTCTTCGTCTTGTCGTCCTCTTCCGCCGCGATATTGGGTTGATACGCTAGCGTTTCTTCGCCAACCCCCGCACCGAATGAGTAGCACTGAAGGCGTTCTTTCGCGGCGGCATTCACATGAATCATACAATCAAACGACGACTCCTTCACTGCCGTCAATATCTGGCGTGTAATACGTTCCTTGATATTAGAGATTTCATAAAGCGACTGGTCGGTGCTCATCGGCGTCGTCCCGTCAGTCTTGCTCTTATCATGCATCCGAATATTCAACGAATCGTCATTATCGGTGGCAATTTGGCGTGCGGTAAAACGCATCAGATAAAGAAACACATCGACTGTTCGGAGTTCTTCGGGAAGATCAACGTGGCTACAAATACGCCGCGCACGACCAATAATCTGTTCTGTCCGCACAGGGTGCCAGTATGGCTCAGTAATATGAACATACCGCACATTACGCAAGTTAATACCTTCCGCACCCGACGCCGTAATCATCAAGATTTTGATCACCTCACCATACATGTTATTCGTGAAACGCGTCGAAAGTTGCTCGGTAATCGTCTTCGGGACATTCTTCCATTTGCTATTGAATATGTTACGAATAATCTCCTTCTCTTCCGCCGTTTCTGTGCCGGTATAAAGCGCAAAACAGGGTCGTTCTTGTTCTTCGGGTGTCATATCGATCGTCCAGTCGCCCAACGACGACTGTTTAATCTTGAATTGAGAGAATCCATTTGTTTCTAATATGATTTTAATGATTCCGATACCTTCTAATGTGCGGAACTGGCTATACACAAGATGAAGACCGACGTGCGATTTATCAAGAATATTATGAAGCAAGTGAAGGAATTTGGGACTATACGTCGCGAGTTCTTCGGGAATAAGAAAACTACCAGCACTGACCTTAAGGTCACGTATCGCTTTTGTAATCGCAGCTTGATACTGTGCGGTATAGTCGTTCTTGTTCATGGCGCCCGACGACGATAATTTCTTCGTCGAACCTGCCATTACAGCCGCGACTGCGTCGGTGTGTTCGCCGGTAATAACCATTTCGGAGTCGTCTTCGTCGTCATCACCGCCGCCGCTACCGCCTTCGGCGATCCCATCAAGCATATTTTCGTCCATGACTGCGGTGCTCGATTCCTCACCTGTAGCAGCAGCCGCACCCTTCGGCTTACGTCCGCGTTTAGCGGGTCCTTTCGCTCCCGCTCCCGCCCCCGCCCCCGCCCCCGCCCCCGCCGGATCCATCGATCGAGCAATTCGTGCTGCCAACATTTCGGCAGTTTCATGCGCATCGCCGACAACCCCCGCCTCTGGCATACGACCTAAAGCGGCTGATTTCTCGATTTCACTCGCTGAAGTTGAGTCATCGCCAGGTAAAGGACGGCGAATCGATGGCGGGAAAACGAAATTACAAAAAGCACGGGAAAAAATACGATATGTAGATGAAACATCGTCGTAAATGCCTTCACCTTCTGCGCCGCTACCGCTCTTTCCGGCCGCCACCGCAGCTCCACGCTTCTTCGCCTTCTTCTTCATATTTGATTCTTGGTTACGTTCCAAGTCACGCACACGGGAATAAATCGCGAATTGATAATCGCTCATTTCAACTTCAACAACATGGAAATTCGTAGCGGAGTCATACATCGGCAACAGTTTTTCCTGTGCGCTTCGAAAATAAGAAGTGAGACCGAGAATACGGCGAATAAATAGATCGCGGTTCTTGAATTCTAATGTGTTTGGATCAATAAAATAACTGTTGAAGTCGTCGAGTTTATCGGGAAGTGCCGTGAAGGGTGCCTGTTTATTGGTGGACGCGGAAATCACCGAAATTCCGTTTTCGCGAAGTTTTTGGACGATCGCACGTTCAAATGCGGCGTCTGAGAGAAGACCGTTTTCGGTGGATGTTGTATCAATGACCGCGATAGTTCCTGCCGCTCCCGCCGCCGCTCCCGTTCCGCTATCGCTCATTTTCGCACTCGGGTCGCCACGTCGTATCACTCCGCGATATTTTGCCGAAACGGTATCATAATCACGAACAAACCCAAATGGATTACGAGTGATCATGAGTTTCTTCGTGCGAGTATTGTAATCCATATAATCGAATGAGAGACCGATCCCATTCGCAAACCCCGCTTTTGACGCCATCGCAGCCCCCGCCTTGCCGCGTCCGGTTCCACTACCCGCCGCCGTGAGACCAAATATCGATTTAAATGTATCGAGTGTAAGCCGGCCTCCTGCTGCCGCCCCCGCCGCCGCCGCCGCCGCTCCTGCCCCGCCTTCACCAATCGTAAATACCCAGTTATCGATATTTCCGCGCAGAATATTAAACAACACAGCGATTTCATTCGGATAGTTAATAATCGGCGTGCCCGTCAATAATATCACTTTCGCGTTCTGTGCGGACAATAAATAGTGGTATAAACGATACGCCATCGATGTCGGGCGTTTCAGTTTATTCACGATACGACTAACAAAGTTATGAGCCTCGTCGATCACAATTACTTTATTATCAAACGGATTATGTGTATAATCGTCCGTCATACTTTTCAATTTCTCAGCACGAAGACCGTTATAATTAATAAACTCATATTTAACGTTAATCATCTCGTCGATTTGACGATCGACACGGACACGCTGAGAGGCGGTAAGTTCTGTTTCATAATTGCTCGGTTTGGTCACATTCACCATCCACGCGCCACCATTCGCACGCACGAATTTGTCATCTTCGAACATCAAGATTTGCGATAATACACGCGTTAATTCGGGGTTGCCACGTGACTCAATAAATTCCCAGTATTGGTTCTTTTTATACATGAGATCGCCGCATTTTGTTTTCATTTCTTCGATATAGTTCATACGAAGTGACGCAGGCGTCATGACGACGATTTTCTTGAATGTTTTCAAGCCTTCGGCGATGGCGATCGAAGAGCATGTTTTCCCGCTTCCTAAACCGTGAAATAAAAGCAACCCGCGATAAGGCGAATAAATATTCAAGTAATCGCGCACGATTTTCTGGTGGGTCAAGAGGGCAACTGACGCGGTATCATCGCCACCATATAACGACTCGCATGTAATATCGCTTTCACCAGAAGTCAATTCTTCGCGGTAAGGCCGAAATAACGCGTTGATATACTGAATGAATTTTGTGCGGTTATTCATGTAAAATTCGGATGCTTGGACTTGCGGAAGGGGGCGCGGAGGCGGAAGTCGCGTCGCGACGATTGTATCACCCACTTTATATGCGGCGATATTCACGGTGCTGTCTTCGCGTTCCGCCATCTTTTTTACAACAGCTTTCACGCTGGAGGATGCCGCTGACACCGAAGCGACGGCCGTGCTCGTCACTTTTGGTTTGGGTCGAATCATGCGTTTCTTCGGTTCTTTTGGAATAGCATCGGACGCGACCTCTTCAGCTGGTGGTTGTTCTGCTCGTAGCTCATCGAATGCGACAGGTTGATTCACCTCCGCAATCGCCTTTACAGCGTCAATTTTACTCGTTTTAAGCGGTTCATCCGATGGTAAGATCGCGCGTTTACTCAATTTAATCGGCGGAGCGGCGACGGCGGCAGTAGCGACAGTAACGGGTTCTGGCTCAGGTTCCTTGGATAGATCCTCGCCAATATCAACCTCCAAATCTCGAAGACGTCTGCCGTCATCCCCTTTCACAGGAAAAGAAAAATTAGAAGAACCTTTTATTTTTGCGATGAGCGCAGCACGATCGATATTCGCAATATGACGTTCGTCGACGAAGACGCTCGAATCTTTTTTATTGGGTTCTGCGGCTCCCGCTCCCGCTCCAGTTCCTTCCACCGGCGTTTCTGGCTTAAATTCTTCTTCCCGCTGGCTTCGCATCGCCGCATACCCCGAAAGTCCAGAAGATGCCGGTTTTTTCAATATTTCACTCGGTAATTTACGAGAAAAATGAACGACAACACCTTCTTTCGCCGCAGTTGCGCCGCTGCTAGAACGCCCTAATACCGGACGACTCGTAAGATTATATTGTTGTAAAACATTCATATTACTAACATATACCGTTATATTTATTTCGGAATTCTCGCGATTTGTTTGATGGCCATTTCACAAGTCATTTGTTCCGCCTTTTTCTTGATTTTATGAGATGCACGCGCGAAGAAGATGAACGCCTTCCCGCAATTTTGATCACAAATCTGATGAACGTCCGCAAATCCATTTACCAACGACTGAAACGGGATCGCCGCGGAAGGTTGCCCGATCACTTCATGTAATGGTTGTCCTAAACATAAATACAACCCCATTTCATATCCGGCTTCAGGATCCCGCGACAATTCAATATAGTCTGGTGTAGTCTTGAACTCTTTCTGTATTTTCACTTGGAGAATATTCTTGTAATTGTCGTCGTTCTTAATCAGGTTCGTCCAGTCGATGTGTCGTTCAAATACGGACTCGATGAATATCTGTGCGATCTGAAACCCTGGTCCACATATGAATATCTTCTCAAACCATTTATCGTCATCATGAATCGGAACACGATTGAAATCCAAGAACAAAGCACCGATAAACGCCTCGAACAAGCACCCTAGTTTTTTTAGATTGGTTCTCGTCTTCTTTTCTTCCGAATGCTTCGAAATAATATACCAACGGTGAAGCCCCATTTCCAGCGCGAATTTACCGATGGTTTCATTTTTGACGATGGCGATCTTCTTCTCTGTCATGAAACCTTCATTCTCTTTAGGAAACCGGCGGTAAAGATAGTATTTTGTAACACATTCGAGCACACCATCACCGACGAATTCGAGACGTTCGTTGGATTTGGTATGAAGCGGCATCGCACCTTCGGGGCGTTCGATGAAGGATACATTTTCGAGTTCGTTGAGTGCTTTAGGGCGTTTTGTGTAGGACTTATTGACGAATGCACGTTTGTAGAGTTCGAAATTATGAACTTGCGACGGAACGCCATACTTCTTGAGAATCGCTTCGATGTCCGCCAATGTGACTTCGACATTTTCAGTGTTGTAGGGATTAAAGACATAACGATCCTCATCCACGCGTATAATATCGTCGTCGTTGTATATATTTTTTCCGGTGCGTGCGCTTTCTCCCGCCGGCATGTCGGCATCACCGGCATCTTCGGAAATATTTAGAAGTATATTTTCGTTTTCAGAGCTTTCTGTATCTGAACCACTTGTATGTTCACGGACACGGCAGGTAGAAGCGGCAGCGGAATCACGAAGGCGAAACATTATCAATTCAATTCAATCGAATTTAATCGGTTGATATATATCTGAAGATGTATTTAAGCAAAATCCAATCAATTTTTTATATCGGTAATATTTATAATTCAGTAATTTAAAATGGTGTTATCTGGTAGCAAGAGAGTTTCTGGTATTCGTTCGCTGACAAGCAAGGGTTGCCACTTCGGCAGTATGCCCGGTTCCGCCCCCAAGGTTGGTCGCGGCACTTGGACTTCGGTCGCTTACCGCCAGGGTGGTATGACATGCGACTGCTTGTCGAAGATTCGTTTCCAGACATGCGCACAGCAGTATCAGTATTTGAGGGACAATAACTTGATCTTCAACTGCAAGCTTACTGGTGGTGTCGGTCGTCAGCCCTTCACCAAGAACTGCAAGGCGTAAATCAACGCATACGCATACGCATTTTTATTTATACCATAATTATATAACAACTCTGTAATTATGGTCAATAGCAAGGTTGCGCGACGCGTGTTATTTAACAGCACCGGTCCTACGAATGCGATCCATACGGATACACAGCATGGTGGTGGTGACAAGAAAGGCGGGGCTCCCCCCGCGGGAACAGGACAGATGCGTAGCTTCGCGATGAGGAATACTGTCATGGAACCAGCTAAGAATAAGGACTTTTTATTTCGGTTCATCGAGAGATTGAATCCTGCGCGTCATTCTGGCCCCAAGTTATAGATTCGATTCCATTCCATTCCATTCCATTCCATTCCATTCCATTCCATTCCATTACATTACATAAAACGTTTTTCATAATATGATTATAGATTTCATACCATGAAAATCGAAACCGACTTGAAGCTGGATTTTAGCGATGTCCTTTTTCGACCCAAGCGTTCATCTCTCTCATCGCGCGGAGAAGTCCTACTCACACGAGAGATTATTTTTAAGAATGGTGTAAAATGGACCGGTGTTCCGATCATCGCATCTAATATGGACACCGTAGGAACGTTTGAAATGTATAACGTTCTTCATCGCCACAAAATCATCACTTGTTTTCATAAACATTACAATCTCTCGGATTATATGAATGCGGCCTCTACGAGAGATTTAGACTGTAATTACTACATGATAAGCACCGGGATTACAACCGCCGACGAAGAAAAGTTGGACCAAGTCATCGCGCTTTTGAACCCGTTATTCGTATGCGTCGATGTTGCGAATGGTTATATGAAGGCGTTTGTCGATTTCGTCAAAAAAATTAGAGAGAAATACCCACAATTGGTGATCGTATGTGGAAATGTCGTCTCTCGAGAGATGGTGGAAGAGCTCATCATGAATTGTGGCGCAGATATCGTAAAAGTTGGAATCGGCAGTGGAAGTGTATGTATTACGCGGCTACAAACTGGTGTAGGTATGCCCCAACTCTCTGCCGTGATCGAGTCGTCGGATTCTGCTCACGGACTGAATGGCTTCATCGTATCGGATGGTGGATGCACGACTCCAGCAGATATCGCGAAAGCGTTTGGCGGTGGCGCCGACTTCGTGATGTTGGGAGGGATGCTGGCGGGACACGATGAGTCGGGTGGTGAAACCATAATTGACTCCACCAACGGCAACAAATACAAACTCTTTTATGGAATGTCGAGCTCGACAGCAATGGAGCAGTATCATGGTGGTGTTGCGTCGCATCGGTCGGCGGAAGGAAAAACAGTCAAGATACCGTATCGTGGTCCCGTCGAAAGCACTATACTTGATATTTTAGGCGGAATTCGTTCGACGTGCACATATATTGGTGCAAAACGCATCAAAGATATTCCGAAATGCACGACCTTTATTCGAGTGACGAATCAAGTGAATCAGATTTATTCTGGAAAAGAACATAAGGCATAAATCGTATGACCATATATTGATAACCATATTACACATTGACGCGCGAATATGCTTATCAAAATCGATTGTCGAGAGAAAGAATTACTGGATATAATGAAACCTGCGATGGAACCTACTACCGCTGCGCCAGCACTTCCATGTGCTGAACCAGAACCAGACCATTATATTATGGATCTAGGCGACGGAATGACGATGAAGGTGCCGCTTCCAAAAAATAAAGCGGCTGCAGGACAAAAGTCGCGAAGACAAAGGCCGACGCCGACGCCGAAGCCGAAATCTCTCGAACATCATGAAATCAGATCTGAGAGATTGCCACTCGGTGATGTTATTCTTCATGACCCTTCACAAGGACAACAAAAAGACATCGTCATCTTTGAGAGAAAGACCCTCGCTGATTTGGCAGCAAGTATTCGAGATGGACGATATAAAGAACAGTCCTTCCGACTGATCGAGACCGCCGCAGCCACCGGATTTCACACCCATAATATCGTGTATATTATCGAAGGCGATCTCGCACAATATAATGAGAAACACAGCCAGATTACCAAGACAGCACTTCAGAGTGCGATGGTTTCGCTGATGTATTATAAGGGATTTTCGGTGGTCCGAACGATGAATTTAGGCGAAACAGCGGACTTTATCATTAATTTTGCGGACAAGGTGGCGAAGGAGAGCGCCGCCGGTATGCGACCGGCGTATCACGACGAAGAAGCGACGGCGACGGCGACCTTACAGTCATATAGCGAAGTCTCAACGAAAAAAGAGAAGCGAGACTTCATCACGCGAGAGAATATAGGCGAGATTATGCTCGCACAGGTTCCGGGGGTGAGCGCAAAGATGGCGGCGGCGATTCTGGCGAAATATGACGGATCGATTTACGAGTTTTTAGGCGATTTACATCGGAAAATCGCAGATTATGAAGAGAGTTTATCGCCGGAAATGTCGCCGCCGTCGCCTGAAGCGGGGGGATGTACGATAGCGAATACACATTTGACAGCACAGACCGAACCGATGAATAAGAACAAATACAAGCATGTTTCTGAGTGTTTTAAAGATGTTACGGTGGATGGAAAACGTGGGATAGGTAAGCTTACTGTAGAAAAGGTGTGTTATTTTTTATCATGATAGTGTAGTAAGACGAAGATATTAATAACAGTAGTATAAATGCCACCAAAGAAACCGACAGCACCAGCAGCAGGTATGAGTAAAGTTTCTGCCACCCCATTTCCATTCAAATCGTTCAATTACAATCCTATTTATCCAATCCCAACTGTTTATAATCACAGCATTATGATGGACAATTTAAGATTTGTTTGTAAAGGCCAACCAGTAAAATATAGTGTCGAATTTACTGGCGAACGAACAACGGATGGTGGGTCAAGTGTTTTTCTTCATTTCAATGTAACTTGTATTGATCATAATGGCCATGCCGTCAACTTTCAAGACCGAGCCCAACCAGAAGTAAAAGTCCCAACGAACTTCGAATATGTTAATATGGAAGAAAGAGCTATACGTCTAATACTTGATATATTGAAAGATGCTGCGGCAGGCGGTGTAAATAAAACAAACATGAAACAAATACTCGTTTCTCTAGGCTTCAATATTGGTATAATTGATGGTCGCACGATTGATGGTCTTATTGATAATTTAAAAGGATTTGTGATTCGTAACATTACACTTCATCCAAAACCAGCTTATCATGAACGTTCCGTTGATGGTTTATATAAAATGGCTTTATTCATGGCACGACTATTATTTCTTGAAACAGGATCTTTATCAAAATTCTCATCATTTACAGTATTTGAAAAGGGACTTTGGAGAGCATGTAATGCGTTTGTTCGAAATGGAGGGGCATGGGATGGTGTGAATAGTTTATTACGAATTATAGCATCAGGGTTTGCTTTACATTTTCAAACACACGCAACAATCATGGACCCAGCATCACCTTGTCAGTCGTCGTTGGTTTCATCGATGCGGCGTGTTCTGACACCAGAATGGTTTAATAGTATGTATGGATTAAGTGTTGCCAACCCTAATCTAACTATTGCGCTACTTCAAGATTGGTGTAGCGAAACAGATATCGCCTACCTGCAAACATTTGAGAATCAAGATGGACCTGGGCATTTCGTTCCGACTGATGCTACTCATGTTTCGTTACATATAAAATGTGATAAGCCGACCCCAATCGAACAAACTTTTACCGGGTTTGTATATTCTACTGTGCCTAACGTATGTTCTGAAAAGTGGTCACAGACACCACGGCAAAGATTTAGAGGTTTTGAGAGTATTTTATTAGGAAATACCGAAAATGGGTTGGTCTTTACCAAAAGCGATTCAATATTACAATTAGGGTGTATGATTGGTAAAGAAGATGGAGATTGCGACCAAATGTATGCGATTTTGTATTATGCCATACAACTTGCGACACATCGATATTATAATAATAGAGAAGAGCTATCATGGGACGCATGTTTTAAAGAGGTAATGAAGGAAATAATGGTGGTTACGTGCGACCGTGTAGTATATTATACATGTATGTGTTTAAAAATACCTTGTACCTATACTGGAAGTGGAGATGGTAACGTATATGTATATGAACCGTATAAGACCGATTTGTCACACGAAGAAGCTGAGGCGATAAAACT
>Ga0194133_10002706_pt1 | contig 26849 bp, 19 predicted proteins | sample TA2KigOf40mmetaG_FD_155448 | JGI IMG/M metagenome (GOLD analysis project Ga0194133, IMG submission 155448) | Freshwater microbial communities from Lake Tanganyika, Tanzania - TA2015055 Kigoma Offshore 40m | ecosystem: Environmental > Aquatic > Freshwater > Lake | place: Tanzania: Lake... | reverse complement strand
TTGTATTTTCCTGCACCACGTAAAAACTTGTTTCCGTCATCTCCCAGGCTTGATTTGCACCGCTTGGACCCGGTCCTGGCAATGGTGTTAAGGTATCAGAACGGCGCGGAATTACATCGCCGACAGAGGGCATGTCTGATTGTTCTATGGTTATTTGTCCAAAACCAAAACAAGGTAAAATCACCAATAAATAAATAGTTAGTGTTCGCATAAGTTCATTTTTTAGTAAGAAGCACGTTTGAATATTAAACGAAAATAGTTTTTTTTTTGTAAAGTTGAATTTTGGAAGTGAATTATTTCTTTTGGAAAGTCAAATGATAGCGAATACCAAGTGAGGAAATAAATTCCCATTTAAAGTAATCCTTTGTCAAGAATAGGATACGCGAGTGATCAGCAGGGATAAGGTCTAGATTTGATACAGTCAAGATTTCGTGCGATAAATATTCTGCATCATCTTTTAGAATGTATCTGCCTTTCGCTGTGGTTACACCAATAAATAAAGGATAGATAGAATAAGAGAAATCCAAAGTAAAAGATGTATCTAGTTCCTTATTAAAGCTTACTTGTCCACTGCATGAAGTATCTGTTGAATAGGATAACCCGTCATAATCGAAAATAGTAACCTTAGTTAGATTCCACGAACCTTGCAGAAATTTATCTCGTTGAACAGTTTTATTGCACGAGAGTAACGCCAATAATAGTATGTTACATAAAATACAATTTTTCAGAAACATGCCGCTGCCATTACTTGCATTCCAATTTTTAGTGCCTCCGGGTCAATATCAAACTTTGGATGATGAACGTTATGGGTAATTCCTTTCTCCTCATTTCGAACGCCCAACCTAAAAAAACATGCCGGAACTTTTTGAGAATAAAAGGCAAAATCTTCTGATGTAAGTCGAATTGGCAATTCGTGCACATAGTTTTTTCCTAAAATAGATTCAGCTTTTTTTACTAATTGGTTGGTAATCCTTTCGTCATTTATTACACAAGGGTATCCACGAGAAATTTCTAAATCAACGGTTCCTCCGTGAGCTGTAACAATAGATTCAATGTGATATCTGATTTCAGCTAGAGCCTCTTCCCGCCATTTTTCATCTATCGTGCGAAAAGTACCTTTCAGACTTGCTTTTTCCGGTATAACATTCGTAGCACCAATTGCTTCAAAATGACCAAAACTTAGTACAAAAGGGATCTTATCGTCACATTTTTTGCTTATAATTTGTTGCAACTCCAAAATTAACCTAGAGCCGATAATAATTGGGTCAATGCACAAGTGAGGGGTAGCAGCATGCCCACCTTTACCATTTATTGTTAAGTATATCTCGTCGCAAGATGCCATGTATTTGCCGGATCTAAACCCAACCTCTCCAACATTCATTTCAGGGAAAACATGAAGCGCAAAGATTTTTTCAACCTCAGGGCTTTTGAGAACACCATCCCGAATCATATAAGTGGCTCCACCAGGGTTTTTCTCTTCTCCAGGTTGAAAAATTAACTTCACAGGTTGAGGCAAATGTTCTTTCATTTTACACAAAATTTCTGCCGTACCCAATAAAATGGAGGTATGTACATCATGTCCACACGCATGCATCACACCAGCAACATCCGACTTATAAGCAACCTCATTTTCTTCTTGAATGGGGAGGGCATCCAAATCCGATCGTAAAGCCACACATTTCATTCCTTGAGGATGATTATTTTCAATAATTCCAACAACTCCAGTGCCGCCAATATTTTTTTCGTGAGAAATACCAAGTTTTGTTAATTGAGCCGACACAAAATTCATTGTTTCAACTTCGTGATAAGACAATTCCGGATTTTTGTGTATGTGTTCCCGATAGGTCTGAACCTTCAGAAAAAGTTCTTCAGAAAAAGTTTTTATGTGTGAAATTAACTCAGGATTCATTTGATGAGAGTGATTGATATCCAGCCAGAATTAAGCGAAAAGATACATATGCCATAACTAATCCAAAGATAAACTTAACGAGTCCAGGAGAAATCTTGAGCGCTAGCTTTGAACCTATGTATCCGCCTACAACAAACGTAGTTGCTATGATTAAACCAAATTTCCAATTTACATTTCCAGCTTTCCAATAGTTTAGGGTTGCCAAAATAACAACCGGCATTGAGAGCACAAATAAGCTTGTTCCTTGCGCCTGGTATTGTGTAAAACCGAGTATATATATTAAAGCAGGAACAATTACAATACCTCCACCGACACCAACAAATCCACTTAAAATTCCAGCAACAAGGCCGATTAATACTAGAATAAAAAGCATTTGAGTTGTCATAATCTCAACAAAAATACGATTGTTTATATTATTTCCCCTATTGTTTTAAGATATGTTTTTAATTGATCTTCATTTTCCTTGCTCATAATCAATAATTTATCACCACTATCTACCACGATGTATTTATTTAATCCATCAATTACTATTTTTTTGGCCTGCGATGAAATGACAAGATTATTTTTAGCATTAAAGAAATGGGAGCTTGCGTTTATTGCTGAATTGCCCGATTCATCAGAAGATATTTTCTCACTTAAACTACCCCAAGTTCCCAAATCGCTCCAGTCAAAATCGGTTAAAATCATCGAAATTTTATCCGACTTTTCGAGAATAGCATAATCAATCGAAATATTTTCACATTCAAAAAATACCTTATCTAATTGACTATTTTCATCAGGTGAATCAATTGAAATTTCTTTGAATAACTGAACTAACTCAGGCTGTAATTTTTCAAATTCATTAAGAATGGTAGCCGTTTTCCAAATAAAAATTCCAGCATTCCAGAAAAAATTTCCTGCCGATAAGAATACTTCTGCCTGCTTTAAATTGGGTTTTTCTCGGAATTGGATTACTTCAGCAACTTTTCCGGCTTTTCTTTCGATTTTTGAATCAAATTCGATATATCCATAGCCCGTATCAGGTCTTGTAGGATGAATACCTAAAGTAATTAACTTGTCTTCTTGTGCTGCTTCAACTGCAATCAAAAATTGTTCGTTAAAGCGATCTTCCTGTAAGATTAAGTGATCAGATGGTGATATCACCAATGTTGAATCGGGATCAAGGTACTGAATTTTTAATGCGGCATATAAAATACAAGGAGCCGTATTTTTTCGGTGGGGTTCACAAATGATTTGCTCGTCTTTTAAAAAAGGTAAATGTTCCTTAACCAAAGAAAAATAAGTTTTATTTGTAAGAATGTAGATTTGCTCTGTTGGGATTTTTTTGTTTAGACGTTCAAAAGTCAATTGTAACAAGGATTTTCCAAATCCTAAAATATCCAAAAATTGTTTTGGTTTTTCTTCGGTGGAAATCGGCCAAAATCTACTACCGACCCCCCCTGCCATAATCAATCCGTATAAATTTTTTCTACTCATGGTTGTGCAATTTTGACTTTGGCAATACCACTTACCAAATAATTTCGTTTCGTAAGAATTTCTGTACAAAGAAATCGTTTTCTTCGTAATTCACCCTTATAAAAAACTTTATTTTTCAATAAAAATTGAGAGCCAAGCGGAATTGACTCGAGTAATTGAAATGCATCCATATCACGATCAAATTTCGCCAATTCCCTGGATAAGAGAGTATCGCTACATGATGAGGCCTTTAAATTATTTATTGATTTTTCAAGTGCAGCCCGAATATTAATCGGGAATTCTGCATGATATATGATGGGTTCTAAAAGTAGCTTAAATTCATGTTTCCACTCCATTCCGTGAGGGGAGACTTTATTTGCATATTTCTCAAAAGTAATATAATGGGCAAATTCGTGTAAGGCCGTAATTAAAAATGCGTATGGATTTAAATTACCATTTACTGTTATCTGCGGTAACTGAAATTGGTTTCCTGGTCTGAAATCACCCAACTTGGTACTTCGTGGTGGAACAATTTTAAACCGCACTTTATTGTTTACAAGGAGATTTATTAGTATTGAAATATATGCTTCAGGGACATATTTAGTCAGCACTTTCTGATAAGCATTGAATTTTTCGCTCATAGACATACAACTCAAAAATAGAAATATTATTCTTTTTAAAATAAAAAATTGTAATTTGAAACAGTGTAATTTAAATTAGCTTTAACTTAGCAACTATGAAATGGATTGAAGGTTTTGGAAAATACTTTTTAATGCTTATAATTATTTTTCGTGCTCCTGAGAAGTATTCCATATTTCGCAAAAGACTCTTTAACGAAATTGAGCTAATTGGCGTAAATTCTATTCCTATTGTTGCGTTAATGTCTGCATTCATGGGTGGAGTTATTTCACTACAGACGGCCTCAAACATGTCCAATCCGCTCTTACCGACGTATACTGTAGGGTTTATTACTCAATCAAGTACAATTTTAGAATTTTCACCCACAATTATTTCTCTCATTCTTGCTGGTAAAGTTGGGTCTAATGTTGCTTCTGAAATTGGTACGATGAGAGTTTCACAACAAATTGATGCCCTTGAAATTATGGGTGTTAACTCATTAAATTTTTTAGTTTTTCCTAAAGTGATTGCGGCTATATTATTTTTTCCAATTCTTATAATTTTTTCTATGGGTCTCAGTCTAACAGGTGGTTGGGTGGCGCTTATTTTATCAAATTTATCATCAACAGAAACTTACATATATGGAATTCGGTATTATTTTGAAATGGGAAATATCTGGTATGCGTTAACGAAATGTATCGTTTTTGGATTTATCATTATCACCATTTCTTCATACTATGGTTATTATGTCAAAGGGGGCTCATTAGAAGTAGGAAAAGCAAGTACTCAAGCGGTGGTTAGCAGCAGCGTTGCGATATTAATAGCAAATTTTTTATTAACCCAAATGATTCTGCTTTCATGATTGAAGTTAAGAATGTCAATAAATCTTTTGGGGGAATTCAGATTCTCAGTGATGTTTCTTCCACTTTTGAAAAGGGCAAGGTTAATTTAATCATCGGCCAATCAGGTCAGGGTAAAACAGTTTTAGCAAAGTGTATCGTAGGATTGCACGAAATAGATAGTGGCGAAATTCTTTTTAATGGATCTGATTTCTGTAAAATGAATAGAGCGCAACGTACCTTAATACGCCAAGAAATTGGAATGTTATTTCAAGGTTCTGCTCTTTTTGATTCAATGACTGTAGAGGAAAATATAATGTTTCCGTTGTCCATGTTTCAGAAAATGACAAAAAAAGAAATGGTAAATCGAGTTAATTTTTGTCTGGAAAGGGTAAACCTATCCGGCCGAAATAACTTATTCCCAGCGGAATGTAGTGGCGGAATGCAAAAAAGGATAGGCATCGCTCGTGCTATTGCGATGAATCCAAAGTATTTGTTTTGTGATGAACCAAATTCAGGGCTTGATCCTAAAACAGCAATACTCATTGATAATTTGATTCAAGAAATTACCTACGAATATGAAATCACAACCATTGTAATAACCCACGATTTAAATAGTGTTATGGAAATTGGGGATTCCATATTATTTATTCAGAATGGATGTAATTGGTGGTCAGGAAATAAAAATACGATACTGACAACTGATAACACGGAGGTTTCAAGCTTTGTTTATGCCTCTGAATTTATGAAGGAGATTAAAGATTCAATCAGAGTGAATAAAAGAAGGTGAACTTATCGATATAAGCTTGCTTTTACAGCCGCTAATATCCTTTCAACGTTTGGCAAAGCCGCTTCGATAAGAGTGGGTGAAAAAGCAAAGGGAGTATCCGTTTGCGTAACGCGATAAACAGGTGAATCTAAATAGTCAAAGGCATAATGTTGTAAGTGATATGCAATTTCAGATGATATCGAAGCCAAAGGCCATGATTCTTCAACAACGATACAACGATTTGTCTTTTTTATTGAGTCAACCACCGTCTTATAATCAATTGGGCGAACAGTTCTTAAATCAATAATCTCTGCGGAAATTCCTTCTTTTTGAAGGATTTCTGCCGCTTCGTGAACAACTTTTATTATTTTTCCAAACGATACGATAGTAATATCAGACCCTTTACGTTTAATATCTGCTACTCCGATTGGAATAATATACTCACCATCAGGTACATCGCCCTTATCGCCATACATTTTCTCAGACTCTAGAAATACCACAGGGTCATTGTCTCGAATAGCTGCTTTTAGCAGTCCTTTTGCATCCGCTGGAGTAGAGGGTGTTACAACTTTTAATCCCGGTACATGGCCATAAAAAGCCTCAAAACTTTGTGAGTGAGTTGCTCCCAACTGACCTGCAGTCCCATTTCCTCCTCGAAATACAATTGGACAATGATACTGCCCCCCAGACATTTGAAGCATTTTGGCAGCACTGTTGATGATTTGGTCAGCAGCAAGAATGGCAAAATTCCATGTCATGAATTCTACAATAGGTCTTAAGCCGTTCATGGACGCCCCAACGGCAATTCCAGCAAAACCAAGCTCAGCAATCGGCGTATCGATTATTCGTTTTTCGCCAAATTCATCAAGCATTCCCTGAGAAACCTTGTATGCTCCGTTATATTCAGCAACTTCTTCTCCGAGTAGAAATACAGATTCATCTCTTCTCATTTCCTCGTTCATTGCCTCACGAAGTGCTTCTCTAAATTGTAAAGTTCTCATAGACAAATGTCAAGGTATGTAAGTGTTTTTTATGTTTTAACAATTCAATTATTTGATAACAAACTTTAGAGACTTTCCAGTATTACCCATTTTAATGAAATAGGTTCCGGAGGCCATACCATCGGTAGGAAGGATTATTAAATTACTTCCTTCTTTTGACGTGAGCAGTGAAGTTGACACCGTTTTTCCGGTAATATCAGTAATAACAACCGTCAATTTTTCGTTTTTCATCGCATTGTATCGGATGTGCACATCACCTTCTGTTGGATTTGGATAAAGTTGAATATCCTGAATATCGTTTAATCCGTCAATTCCAAGAACTAGGTTGTCAGATGGCGCACCTGCATACAGGTTTATATCATCTAAGTAAATATTATTTCCTCCGTCTGCCTCAAATCGGAATTTCATTTTGAAGTTTTCTGAAAAATAATTACTAGTTACGTTAACCATGTGCACCGTTACCCAATCGTTTGCCTGAGTTGGTTTCCAAGATGTTGTTGCGGTTTGTGAAGACAATTGATTTCCTCCTATGGTTTTTCGTTGCGCCCAATTTTCGCCGCAATTCGCCGAAACAAATACTTTTAAATATTCATAGTCCGCCGAAGTACGTTTTCTGTAGGCATACCTAAAACTTAAGGTAACGATCTCGTTAGAGGGAATTACAGACAAATCAATAGGGGCTGAGATCAATTCGTCTATATTTCCTACTGTTTGGTTATAATTTACCAGTTTAGCACATTGAGCTCCTGAGTGACCTGTTGTATTTTCAATTGTCCAAGCATTGTTGTTACTTGGATTTACTACTTCCCAATTTGTTAAATTTGCAAGGGTGGTGTATGATTCAAAACCTTCCCAATACGGTAAAACTGCTGATTCTGGGAGCACGCGAATGTAGTTTGATTTAATTTCTTCGTCTGTCGTTGTTCCATCAGTGGCTGTCAATTTGATGGAATATAAACCCGATGTCGAGAAATTAATCATTGGATTTTGGCTTGATGCAGATGATCCAGACCCGAAACTCCAACCCGTTGCAGGAGTAATTTCCCAGTTCCAACCATTCACGACGTTGTAAGAGTCATCGCTCAACTGAATAGAATCGCCCAAACAGATTGTAGTTCTATTTGCCTGGAATTCGGCTTTACAAAGGTATAATTCACCGGTTGCACCCGTTGCATTCAGGTTGGCCGTTTGCCATAGATTAAATCTTCCGGTGGTTGTTCCTTGAAGAGCAGCTCGCATTCGAGCTGTTTGGCCGGGCGTAAACATTTTCGAACAGTAGGAATAATCCATATAGTTCTCGACGTTGTCACGTACATCGTAATCCCAGTAATCGTTTACAGAATTGCAAGTATTGGCATTTAATAAGCAGGCTGTAACTCCAATACAATTTGGAGTGTCTTCCACATCGTCATCGGTGGAACAAGACGAACTATTTCCCGGGTTATTATTTGAACCCCATGTGTGATCCAAATTCAGCCAGTGACCTACCTCATGTGTGAGAGCCCGAGAACCTCCCGTAGATCCTGTCCCAATTGAACCAACGTAATCGTGTAAAATCCAAATTCCGTTTGACATACTTGTTGCCGACCATGCAGATGGATTAGTTGTATATCCTGCTGCGCCGCCTATTTCTCCACAGATAAATACATTTAAGTACCTGTTGCCTGGCCAAGATTGCTGATAAACGTCATTTCCATTTCTTATCGCCGTTACCTGTGCGCTTCCATCATCTCCTTGATAGGACAGAGGTGAGCTCGTACGTGTGATTCCTTTGAAGCAGGTTCCATTGGGTGCTTTGGTTGCTAATACAAATTCAATTTCTACATCTGATGGCATACCCACAAAGTCCGATTGGACCGTTGCTGTATCAGGATTCAACTTCCTAAAATCCCTATTCAATATTTCCACTGCATTGTAGATTTGTTCATCCGAAATATTCTCAACTCCGTTGTTGTGAAGCACATGGAAAACGACCGGGATTTTGTAGACGACGCCCTTCGGAACGGCTTTATTTTTTAATTTATCAAACGCTATTTTATCCTGTTCATAAATCGCTGCAAACTCGGGATTTTGCATGAGTTGAGCCATCTTTTTATGTTGATGACAAAATTCTACTTTTTCTCCCTCTCGCGCATTTGTTGGATCGAAGCTCCCTTTACTTTGCCCATATGATTGGAAAAAGCCCAAAATTGAAAACAAAAAAGCCCAAAAAAAATTAGTTCGCATGGGTAGTATAATTATATTTAGTGTATCATCTTTGAACTACAAAATTACCACTTTATTTAGTAATTCTTCACGCACTGAGAAAATATTTTTAGTAAAAAGTGAGGGGGTAATAAATCAAAATTTTTTGAGATAATTTTCCACATCTGAAAATTCAATTTTAAATTCGCCTAAGATAAATCGATCTTCTACTTTTTTAATAAAGAATTCATATTTTTTTCCATTCCAAAATTGTACTCCAGAATTTTCGTTTGATTCAACAATTTTTGGGAATTGATCGCCAGAATTAAAAACCGTATAATTTTTATATTCCTTCTTATGTAATAGAGGAGATGTTAAAAAACGATAACCTGTACCGTCTACAGTGAGAATTCCTTTTTGGCTTAAGAGAGTAAAAAAGGAATATTTTTTATCATTCATGGATAACATAATTGAATATTTTGGAACCGAAATAAACTTTACTTTTCTTACTTCAATTGGGTTGAACTCTTCATCTAGTTCGGTTTCGATATAAGTTTCGCTAGCACTTGTCAACCCTCCTTGAATGAATGAAATATCTCCTTCCCAGGCATCCATGAATTCTTTGGTTGGAAAGGCAACTTTTTGGGCATAGCTATTCAAAGCTCTGATGAATTCATCATCTGGATTTTCTCTAAAACGCGATATATCGAAATGAAGGTTTAAAAAACTTGAGGTTTCATCATTTTTCTCAAAACAAAATCCTTTTTCTTTTAGCAATAGATTGTGAGGGTATTTCCGATTGACTCCAGTTTTAATTAAAAAATGAGTTGAATCGCTGTGAACAGAAAGAAGCACTCTATTTAAGCCAAATTGATTTAATTTATTTGTATTCGTGGTTAATACGCAAAATTCCTTCTTAAACAGTGTTTCTGATAAAAATTCTTTCCATTTTTTTGATTGACTTCCTGCTTTTGCATTTGCAATTCGATTAAATACCGCAGTAAATTTTTTACCTGAATAGATAAATGCATAATTTTTATCATAGTAAAAGTAGAGATTTTCATTTTTAAAAATAAATACTTTGCGAGACTCAATCGTTGAATCTTTAATTTGGTATGCAATCTTTAAACGATTGATTCCGGTCATAATTTTTGAGCTATCTGATAACTCGACAAGTAAGCCAAATTCATTTGCAGTATTTCCAAAAATGTAGGCATTTTTTTGAAAGTCAATCCCGTAATTTTTACTTTGACTTAGAAGAAATTCATAAGACAGGAAATCCTTGGAAGTAACCTTATTTTTTTCGGTGATTTTTTGAGATTCTCTTGCAAATGAGAGGACGTTTACTCTCCCGATGAATTCATCGTCTGGCAGTCTATCCAAAATTGACGGTTCTGGCTGCTTTGCGAATAAAAAAGGTCTTAAAATAAGAAATGCTGCAAGCGCGATAGCCAGTAAAATTATAACTACTACTTTCTTCGCCATGAAATTATCTACTTATAACATAGATTGCATTGATCAAATCCAAAATGTGTTTTCCTGGCCCATCATTTTCCGACTTAAAGTCATAAACAAGATTCAAATCAGTACACTGCTCATTTGTTTTTGTTGTGGTTATTTCGATTTTCCCAGATTTACCTCTTAATGCATCAATGAGTTCATTTTCTTTGGCCGAGAGGATATCACGTGGAAAAAGATTTACAGTGGAGTTCAAGTCTATTTTACCGTACAGAATTCCTCCTTTTTCAGTCTTTTTAAGTTCTTTGGTTGATATAGCCAAATCCTCGTAACCATTCGAGTAATTTTTGGCAAGATCTTCATCATTAGTCATTATAAATAAACCATTTTTATTTATCATATATAATGGAGCAGAATTAAATATTGCCTTCTCCATAATGTAGTATTCTTTCCCCTTTTGATTATTGATATATCTCAATTGCTTGTATTTTCGTGAGGATGCAATTTTCGATAAATAATTTAATATTTTTTCTGGAACTTCGTGCCGTTTAGTACTGATTCCTACGGTGAAAATAGGCATATCCTCTTCCGCTTCTGTTTCCTTCTCGTAATAGTCAAAAGTCTCTTCATCGTAAATAAACTCAATTTTTGTTGTACTAATTTTTTTGACACCATTAAAACAACCAAAAAAACTCCCTTTATAAGTATCAAATAATGCATCCTTATCAATAAATTCATTGAGTAAATCTAATACTAAAGCATTCGTAATTAAATCCACATTTTTGGTTTCCTTTTCTAGGATGGGCATTACAATTTCAAAAGCTTTTTCGTAGGCTTCTTTAAGATTTATTTTATATACAAAAAAAGCGGGACAATTTTTATGGATATATTTTTTTACATTTTTATCCATTTTGGTATCACCAAGTTTTGTATATATTGCTCCAAGTTTTTCATTATATTTTGTCTCCATTCGAAACTCCAAATGATTATCGATCAGGACCAAATCGCCAAGAATAATGTTTTCAGAATACAGCTCATCTATATTGTTGTAAATAGCAGGCATTATACCCTTAAAATAGAATGAATCCCCTGATTTCTCTATCTTTCGTGAATAATCAAAATAAAAGGATCCTTCCGTTTCATGGGATAATTGGTTGGCAAATCTATTGTCCGTCATAATAAGCCTTTTGTTTTGAATGAATATTTCATCCAAAACTTGCTTTTCATAAAACTGTTGAAGCGAGAATTGTATGCTATCACGCAATTCGTAATAGTTTTTCATATTGATTTCACTATTGTAAGTATCATTATTCATCTCTTCCTCGGGGTTCGAAACTAAAGCTGAGTCCTCGCCATAAATAGGCGCTTCTTTATAATCTTCATCCCAATATTCCCAAGGACTTGAATTTCCTTGAGCATACCAAATAGAATCTGTCATAAAATCTACTTTTTGAGAATTAGGTTCAACTCTTAAAAGAATAGCGATATTATTTTTTATAAGCAGACTGTTAATGTAGGAATCATACCATTTTATATCTTTATAGTAAGATTCAACAGGTTTGAAATCATCAAAAACAGCGAATAAGTTAGATTCGTTTGAGACACCAAAAGTTATCCCGGACAACAAATAATTCCGGTTTTTACCGAAAAAGACATTTAGTTTTTGGTCAAAATCCAGTCCTGAATCTCGTATTGTTTTTTCCTTGGTTGATCCATCAAATAATTCTTGTTGTAATTCTTCCATAAATTCATATTGAACTAACTGGTCCAATGAAATCTTTTGAAGAAGTTTAATATTGTTTAAGCTAAAAACAGTTACTGCCTCACTGGGTATAAGTTCCTCCGATTTTTGGGAATAACTATAAATTCCAAAAACAAAGATATAAATGAAGAAAAAAATGATTTTCATTAAGGCAAATTAAAGAATATGATTTACGAAGTTAATCATTTTACAATTTATCATTTACTTTTGATCGAGGTAAATCGTATTTTCAAGAATTTTAGTATTTTTTGTAAGAGAATATGTATTTGCTTTAAGCATTACAGCCGTTCTACTTTTTGAAATGCTTGCGCCTTGGTTATCACATTTGTTAATTGGCTTATAAAACCTTGAAATGAGAGTATAACTTCCATTATTCAATAAATTAAGATCCTCTGCTTTAAGGTCTTTTAGCTGGTTTTGAGAGAAATCAGGAATTGAGCGCTCAAATTTGGAACCATTCCACGAAACCCAATTAAAAGAGAAGTCAGAGGAATTTTTAATTTCAGAATCAATGCTGGCCAATGAATTTTTTATTGATTCTTGAAGTTTTTCGATATTCTTGAAATCACAACTCAATTTGATAATAAACTCAATATCGTTAGTTTCAATTTTTACATTTGAAATTCCAGGTTGTGACGCCAAGGCTGTTTTAAACTGGTTAATCTTAGTTTTAATTTCAGGTAATTTCATCATTTTTTTTCCATTCAGACTATCAAGTTTTAGAAGCGTATTAACTTTAACTTTACTCGAACTTAAATTGATTGTGTATTTAAAAGTCCCTGAGCCATCTGCATTTAAAGATAAATCGTCAATGATTTCGATACACGATGTTAAAAATAGGGGAAGGAATAAAAGTATATAAAGTATTTTTCTCATTTAAAAATCTGCTTTGACCAAAGTCCAAAAGTATGCCAAAAAAAATATTTGAATCCTAAAACTAAATTTAATACTATCTAAATGAACTAAGATCAGGCTTTTTATTCAATATAATTGATGTAACCTTTCCTGTCATTAAAAAAGAACTAAAGCTAATTGAAGTTGAATGAGGGAACAAAAATCCACCGACATCTTTGTAATCGCTATAAGAAATAGTAGTTTCCGAGGTTTCCTCGCCTAGCTTTCTGATAGAAACTATTTTTTCTTTCAGAAAATTGGTTTTATTGTAATAAATAAAAGATTCTTCCTCGTCTTCAATTTGTTTAACAACATACATTTCTTTTCCATCGATGTTTTCAATTCCCGTTAATGTATAATTTAGTTCAGTATGATTTAATTCAGGAAAAACACCCGACGATTTACTCTTTTTAGCAATTTCCTCTGCTTTCATTTCTGTTCTTTTGCCTTGATTAAAAGTATATCCCGATTTCCCGTCTGAATATGACTTTTGCATTACCGTTCCCATACCTTCAATCTTTTGAGCTTCAATGTTGGGAGAAACCCAGTAATCTGTTAAAATAAACGGGACAGGAATTTGTGGATTGGAAAGTTCTGTTTTTGATTCATAGCTTTTGAATTTCTTTAATTTCTTTGCAAGTTCTTTCGCATTTCTTGTTTGGGTTACCACTGAAATATATTTCTCAAATAACTGTTCTTTCGATATATCTGCCGGCTTTCCGTCTTTGACTGGGTTGCCAAATGGGTCTAAAAATTGAATTTTACCGTCCGAATCAAATGCAGTTAATTTACCCACTATTTCTTCGTTTCCTACAACGATTATATTACAATTTTTTGAAGTAAAGTATTTCTTTGCCATCGAAAGGACATCTTCTTTAGTTACCCCATCTAACCGTTGTAAGTAACTCTTATAATAATCAGCATCGAGTTTATTTTTTATGATGTTAAGTGCAAAACGAGCGATCGTTTGTGGTCTCTCTAAGGATCTTCCAAAATTGCCAGACATAGATGATTTTGTAAGACTTAACTCTTCATCCTTAACAAGTTCTGTTGTTATAATTTCGAATTCTTTGAGAATTTCAGTAATTGCCGAATCTGTGACCGCATTTCTAAAATTTCCCCCTGCAGACATCCAAGAGCCATTTTCGGTCACATTAATATTTGAATAGCATCCATATGTGAAGGCTTTATCCTCCCTTAAGTTTTGAAACAATCTTGTGCCAAAGCCACCACCACCTAATATTCCATTTAAAACTGATAGGGCAAGCTGATCTTTATCTCCAGTTTTAATATTCATAGGGAATGTTATGTATACAACAGACTGAACCGCGCCTGGTTTCTTGACAAAATATACTTGATTTCCATTCGCAGATTTTCCATTTCCCAATTCTGCCAAATATGGCTCAACGCCATTCCAAGATCCAAAATATAGGTCAACATATTTAGTTGCTTCTTCCTTTGTTATATCTCCAACGATTACCAAGTAACTGCCTTGTGGGGTAAAGTTTGATTTGTAATAATTTAAAATATCTTCACGAGTAATAGAATTAAGTGATTCTTCGGTCATCACTTCTCCATAAGGGTGTTTTGGGAAGTTTATTTTCACAGTAGCATTTGTCGCCATACTTGAGGCATCAGATTTTGTAGAAGTTAAATTATTTTGATTTTGCTTTCTAATTCTTTCAACTTCACTGTCCGGAAAATTGGCGTTAAATAAAACGTCAGACATTAATTCCAACCCCTTGTTCATATGTTTAGTTAAACACGAAAGCGTTAGAGAAGAATTATCTGCGGATAAACTTGCACCAATATAATCTACTTCTTTATCTAACTGATCTTTTGTTCTGTTTGTTGTGCCTGACATAATCAATGAGCCCGCCATTTCGGAAAGACCTGCTTTCTCCATCCTTGGGTCAGACCCCATAACAAGATCAAAAGAAACACGAGGAAGTTTGTGATTTTCAGAAAGAATTACTGTAATACCATTATTGGTTTTAAAAACTTCAGAGTCTTTGATATTTATTACCGGGGCTTTTCCGGGAGTAGGTTGTTTTGATCTATCAATTTGTGCCGAACCAAAAAATGGTGAAAGAGCGATAAATACGATAAGAATTTTTTTCATCTCTGTTTTATTTAGATTTTGGAACATAGTGTAAAATGATGCGAGCCTCCTGAGTAAGATACTTTTGAGCGACGCGCTGAATATCCTCTCTTGTAACTTTCATATATTCGTCCAAAAGAGTATTTACTCTATTTGCGCTTTTATAATAGACATGGTTATCGGCGAGATTTTCAGAAATACCGGCAATAGATGAATTTGAAGAAACAAAGTCATTTTCGTATTTATTTCTCACTTTTTCAAATTCTTCTTGAGAAATTAACTCAGTTTTGATTAACTCAATTTGATTATCAAATTCAAATTGAAGATCATCTAGACGAACACTATCCGACGCAATAGCGGCAAAAATTCCCATTCCAGCATCCTCTAAACCAAAATTGAATGAAAAAGCAAAGTTGGCCATCTCTTTTTTCTCAACAATTGTTTTATTGATTCGAGATGAGCTTCCTCCTGATAAAACTTCATTCATCATTTCAAGTGCATAGCTATCGGTACTTGTTTGTTCTGGAAATTTATACCCCATAAAAAGGGCAGAAAGTTGAATATTATCCTCGATTTGATCTTTAATTATACCTTGAATTGCTTCCCTATCTTTTGTTGTTCTTTTGATTTCAATTGGTATTGACTGATATTTAAAAATCATTTTCTTTGCATCTGCATTGGTTGAAGCCATGAAATTGTTTGCATCAAATTTGGTTTTTGAAATTTGGTATTTCTTTTCAAACTCGAGATCAGAGTAATTTATAAAATCACGATATAGATTCAATGCTTGTCCTTTAGGTATAGAAGTAAAATAAGCATCAATTAGTTTTTTGGTTTGATTGATATCTATATCACCAGCAATGGACAAGGTTGCGTTGGCCGGAACGTAATAGTTTTTATAAAAATTAACGTAATCTTCTTCTTGCGCGGCGTCTAAATGTTCCATACTTCCTATGGGGACCCAATTGTAGGGATGATTTTGGAACATGCGCTTACTCATTTCTGTGAGAAATGATCCGTAAGGTTGATTATCAACACGTTGTCTTTTTTCTTCTTTTACAACAGACCTTTGTGTTTCAATCCCTTTTGTATCAACTTTGGCATGAAGTAACCTTTCGCTTTCCAACCAAAGACCTAGTTCAAGTTTGTTTGAAGGAAGAAGTTCGAAATAGAATGTTCGATCTTGAGAGGTATTTGCGTTTAAGGTTCCACCATTTCTTTCAACAATTTTACTGTATTCTCCTCTTTCGATATTAACAGTACCCTCAAATAAAAGATGCTCAAAAAAATGTGCGAAGCCTGTTCTATCGGGATTTTCGTTTTTGGATCCAACATGGTAAAGAACAGATACTGCAACTATTGGTGTAGCATGCTCTTCATGTAAAATAACGTGCATACCATTTGGTAAATCATATTCAACGAATTCGATTTTTCGCTGGCCATAAATGGCATGTATACCGATTAGCAAAGTAGTGGTTACGATTAATTTCCTCATTCAATTAATTTTTGATTGATAAAAATACAATTTTCGAATAGATATTTTTCATTTCGGTAAAATAAAAAAACCGACCTAATAGATCGGTTTTTTTATTTAATCAGTTGTATTTACAATTTGATGAATTTCGAAGTTGCAATTTTTTCACCTGCAACTAATCGAACAACATAAATTCCTTTTCCTAAATCTTGAACATCTAAATCGATATTATTTTTTCCTGAGTTTAAATTTTTGAAATCCATCGACTTAACCTTGGTTCCATTGATTGTATAAATTTCAATTTCAACATTTGTGGAATTATCGAGGTCAACGGAAATAGACGTACTTAAAGTTGTAGGATTCGGGTATAAAGTAAACTTAAATTTATCTTTAGAACTATTGTTGAATTCAGATTCATCAATTCCAAGGTATGAGGCAGAACTCCAAATTCCACGTCCATAGGTTCCAATGTAAATCTCCCCAGGTCTTCCATTGCCTTCGTCCCATTCTCTCCAAGACTGACGAACTTCGAATACAGGTGTTCCTTCAAAACCAGCGGAAGAATTAGTCCATGCGTTAGTACCTAATCCACCGGTGGTTGAAACCAGAACACCAGCGGCAGTTCCTAAAACGATGATGTCTGGATTTTCTCTATCAATTATTCCATCGTAACATGCGATTCCAGGGCTTGATAAATTTGTGGTAGTAACACCATTTGCTCCTGCTGTAGATGCGTTAGTCGCTCTTTTCAATGAACCGCTGAAGCCGGGTAAAAATAATAAATCATCTGCATCATTTGGATTCAGCGCGATTCCTTCATAACCCGTATTGGATATTTTAGTAGCAGAGGTATTCGTTGGACTCGTTCCCGTCGCTCCCGAACCTACGAAAGCAACTTTTGAAACAAAGTTTGGATCAGAGGTATAAACTGAACCCAATCCATCAATTCTCCATACACCGTTAGTTCCTGCACTTACATAGCAGTGTTCTAAATCTCGCGAAAATTCAATATCAATACTGGAGAAAAGTCCTCCTCCAATTCCTCGTGCCACGCAAACCCATTGCGGATTAGTAACGGACAAACGCAAAGCATTTCGAGTTCCCCACAGTTCCCCGCCATTAGCATTTACATAAACTAAAAACCAGGATTGATAGGGATCTTGCACTCGGAGTGTATCCCAAGAAACATTATAAATGACTGTATCGCTCCCCATACTCACAGTTTCACCTGTTGCTGGGTTAACTCCATAATTGACACCATTCACCGTCAGAGCTGGATCATACGATAGTTCCGCATCGAAATAGTAATTTGAGGAAGCAACAAAGGATATACTATCTCCCGAAGAAAGGCTAGCAACCCGAACTATATCTCCAGCTAAAATATCCTTCTTCGGAATGAAAGTAACAGAATCTTGTGAGTTTTCATCATAGTATTCTGCTAGAACAAATTCGGTGTGGAAGGGGTGATATGTACTACCTTGAGTTCCTGGATCGTCATACGTTCCGGGCAAATTTGGTTCAAAACTTGTCCAAGTTTGACCTTTATCTCCAGAACGTGAAATTGAGTTGTAGTAGACTGAGGAAAACATAACTCTTTCATTGAAGAATGAAATTTCACACTCAAAACCGTCTCCACCATTTACCTCTCTGAACTCCTGATAGGTATTCATCGTATGATCGTTATACAACGTACCATTATCTTGCGTCCCGCCCATCACAGCACCAAATTTATCAAATGCGATCCCATAAAACTGGGTGACATTGTAACCTCTATTGGCAACATACCACTCAATTGCATCGGGATCGGAAACATCAACATTATTTGAAATGCTTATCCCACCGTCATTTCCCGCATAGAATCGCCCATTACTGGCCCACTTCATTTCGTGATTGTCTGCATGGACGTAAATATCTGAACTAGGTTGAACAAACCATTGACTAATTTTATTAAATCCTCCAGAGGGTGGATTATTAACGTTCTGCTTCCATCTCCAAACATCAATTCCACCTATCAATATCATCTCAGGATCATTTGGAGCTACAGAAACAATCGAGTTGTAAGTTCCCTGGTCTCTGTAGATGTCGAATTCCGATGGCGCAGGATTCCCGGGATTACCAACGAATTGTGACCAATTTGAACCATTGTTGTGAGATACATGCATACCAAGTAAATTTGAGTTTGTTCGAACTGCATAGATGGAGTATTCTCCTGTGCTGTTTGGTTCGTGAGAAATGGCATATTCGATTCTTGGTGCATTTCCCGGTACAAGGTTATTTGTTATTGTTCCAGACCGGTCAGTGAAATTTTCTCCACCATTTGATGAAACATAGGTTTTATTTGCTCCGAACGCAGTGACTATTACTTGTTCGTTTCCAGAAACTTTCAATGCTGAGCAAGCACCGGATGCTACTGTAAGGGATGTTAAACTCGCATCTCCAACCTTCCACTTTTTTAAGCCTCCACTTGTTGCAAGCCACACAAAATCGGACACGTTACCGCTTTCTACTTCAGTACAACTTGTTGTATTCGGAATCTTCGCCCACGTTAACCCGAGGTCTTCGGAATACCATACGCCGTTTCCACCCCAGTTTTCTTCATTTGAACCTGTTGCAACGTAAAGTGTACCGTCTTTTGTCATCGTCATACTCGAGATATAAGGATTGGCTCCTGCATCGATGTAGGAATCAACACGACTCCAAGTGTCACCACCGTTTGAAGAATGAAATAAACCACCGGAAACGCCGCCAGCCCATACGTCATCATTATTGGATCGACTGACTGCAACTGCCCGAGTACGCCCTCCAATGTTATCAGGACCTTCCTCTTGCCAGACCATTGATTTTTCTTTAGGTAATTTTCTCACATAATTTTCAATTTGAGAAAGCTTTTCTTTAGTAATCGGTTGCCCTGTTTCAACATCAATATATCGTGCTCTCAACCAAGCTGCTGCTTCGTCTGCTTTGGTTGATTGAAGAACTGATAAATCTTTCTGTTTATAGGACGTAAATGAACTTTGATTGAATACACCAAATGTATACAATAATGTTGCGGAAATACTTGTTAAAACAAGGAATCCAAAAATAATAAATTGTTTTTTCATGTCTCGAATAAATCTTAAAAAATTATTGAAATACCAAATTAATTATAAATCTGTTATTGTAAAAACATTTCTTTCAATTTTGTTCAAAAAAAAAAGATTTTTTTGATTTTACTAAATTCTTTTATTAAGGTAGGTTAATAAAACTAAAAGTTAAATTGGCTTACAAGTTTGTACCCAGCCAGTCTTCAATAATTTTACTAAATTTTGGCCCTACACTTTTCTTCAAATCTTCTTTGGATGCTTTTTTTATATTCGATAATGTCTTAAAGTCTTTAAAAAGTTTTTCTTTTGTTTTTGGTCCAATGCCTTTGAGTAAATCGAGTTCTGAGATGAGTCCAGTTTTACTTCTCCTATTTCTGTGATGAGTAATTCCGAAGCGATGAGCTTCATCGCGAATTTGTTGTAATAATTTAAGAGTTTCTGAGCGCTTATCCAGTACGATTGCTTTTGAATCTCCGGGAAAAAATATTTCTTCAATTCTTTTCGCTATTCCAATTATTGCAATCTTACGACGTAGACCGAGTTCATCCAATATCTCAAGGGCAGCACTTAGCTGTCCTTTTCCCCCGTCAATTACAATGAGTTGGGGCAGTGATTTGCACTCATTAATTAATCTGGAATATCGTCGAAACACAACTTCCTTCATCGTTGCAAAATCGTCTGGTCCTTCAACAGTTTTTACGTTAAAATGACGGTAATCCTTTTTACTTGCTTTTCCGTTTTCAAAAACGACACAAGCTGAAACCGCATTTGTTCCTTGAAAATTTGAATTGTCAAAACATTCTATTTGTCTTGGTAATTCAGTTAGTTTTAAATCTCTTTGAACTTGTTCTAAAATATCGTCTATTTGTTTTTTAGGGGTCTTTAGGAATTCACGTTTTTTCTTTTCTTGTCGATAAAAGAAAATATTTTTTTTTGATAATTCAATAAGTTGTTTTTTATCGCCTCTCTTCGGAATAAAAAAGTGATACGTATCAGAATTTTGATCAAGTTCATTTTCAACCAGAATTTCTTTGCATGTACTCGAATATAGGGATCTCAGCGAGGGTATTATTTTTTCACTCACTTCTTCAATCGTTTCATCGTGATAGCAATTAACTTCTGAGGAATATGCATGAATAATTGCACCATTGTGAATAACCATGTAATTGAAGAAGGCAAGGTTATTTTCTATTTCAATAGTAAAAACATCAACCGAATCAACGCCTGCTGAAACAATTGTCGATTTGGATTGATATCCGTCAAGAGCGCGTAACTTTTCTTTTACTGTTTGCGCTTTTTCGTATTCAAATTTGCTCGACGCAACACTCATTTCATTTTTTAACATGTTTTTTACAGACGCATAATTTCCTTTGAGAAGGTCTTTTATTTTGTCGATTGAGTTCAAATAATTCTCAGGGGTTTGTTGCCCAGTGCATGGTCCTAAACAATTCCCAATGTGGTATTCTAAACACAAACTGAATTTATTGGCCTGAATTTTGGCTGGTTTTAAATCAAGTTTACAAGATCGTAACGGAAACAAATCTTTAATCAATTTCAAAAGCATATACATCACTTTTGCATCGGGATATGGACCAAAATAGTGCGATCCGTCTTTTATGACTTTTCGAGTTGGAAAAATACGCGGGAAAGGTTCATTTTTAACGCAAATCCATGGAAAAGTTTTGTCGTCTTTTAATTGAATATTGTATTTTGGTTGATATTCTTTAATTAAGTTATTTTCAAGAATAAGAGCATCAAACTCTGAACTGACAACAACAAAACGAATATCGTGAATTTGTTTTACCAAAATACTTGTTTTGGTATTTTCATGATTTTTAGTAAAGTAGGATGAAACTCGTTTTTTTAAATTTTTTGCCTTTCCCACATAAATGATTTGGTCAAGGGAATTGAGGTACTGATAAATGCCTGGGTTTTCGGGAAGTGATTTAATTTTTAAAAGTAAATCAGTATTGGACATATTAGCGGATTAAAGATACATGTCCGGCAATTTTTTCCTCGTTTATTGGGTTGGCACATGAGCGATAAGTGAGGAGATAGGCATACAAACCATCCTCACAATTTTTTCCTTCAAAAACCCCATTCCATGCTGTACCAAATTCATCAGTTTCAAAAACTTTCTGACCCCACCGGTTGTAAATTTTAAAATTCCATTCAATAATTTCAAATCCTGTCACTGGCTGAAATTCATCATTTAAGCCATTGTCATCAGGAATAAAAGCGTTTGGAATATAAAGAGAAAATGGTTCAACAAAAACGGTAGCTCTTGCCGAATCTGAACAGCCATATTGATTGAAGACTACTTGAAGAGGGTAATCAGTTCCGGGATTCATGTATTCATAAACGAAATTTGGTTCTTGTGAACTAAGACTATTATTTTCGAAGAAATAAAAATATTGGTTGCCGCCTATTGATTGATCTATGAATCGGACCTCAGAATTACAAACATCTACCTTATTGGGATTAACCGAAAAACCAGCTATCGGACTTGGGTAGACATTTATCAAGTCTTGTTGAAACAAATACAAGGTATCGATACAACCAATGCTTGTAATCATTGTTAAACCAACGCTGTAATTTCCTGCATTGGAGTAAACGTGACTCGGACTAAATTGCGTAGATGAAGAACCATCTCCAAAATCCCAAAAATAGGTTGGTTGAGTGTCTGATATACTGAGATTTATAAATTGAGCTGATGCCGGAGCACACAGTAGTGAGTTTAGAAATAAAAAATTTATCTCGGGATTGGCATAAACAAAAACGTTTGAATAAACCGTGTCGGAGCAAACATCATATGATCCAATAAGAGAAATAGGATGATTACCAGGGGTCAAGAATTGAACATCTGAAACATCAATTGTTTGTGCCGATGAAGGGGATGCGGAAGATCCGAAATTCCATTCATAAAGGGTGCTTGGCGGCCCAGAAACCGTTGCATCAAAGTCATAGAGTCCATTGGTAATGCAAAGTGAGTCTGTATGAGTGAATGACATAACAAGTGGCTCATTTACAGTAATAGTAATCGTAGAAGTGTCGATACATAAACCTGAAGAGCTGGCAATTAGTTGAACATTGTAAGTTCCAGGATTTTGATAAAAAACAATTGGTTCAAATTCAGAACTTTGATCGGAATTTGAATTAGATATTCCAAAGTCCCATTGGAACGAACTTGCATTTGTTGAGTTATTTTCGAGGGGTATAGTCAATCCAATACATTGGACTAGTGGGGGAGCGTTGAATGAGCTAACAGGCATTGCAAGTATGAATATTGAATCAGTAAAATTTATTATACAATCTCCATCGCTTCCGTTGATAGTTATTGTGTGAAATCCTGGTGTTGAAAAAGTAACGTCATTCACCACTAAGTTTGAGGATGTCGGCACCGATGACTCCTGTGGAAAATCCCATGAGAAAATAGCGGAAGAATTACTTGTTTGCCCAATAAAATCAAAGGAATTTTCTAAAATGCACAAAGAATCTTGGCTACTCCAAGAAAGTGAAAATGGATTATTTACTGTTATTTGCATAAATGTAGTATCCGTGCAGGCTTGACCAGGGTTAACTATCAATTGCGCCGAATAGGTACCCGGAGCGGGATATGTAAATACTGGTTCAAAGGCATTACTTACATCTGAATTTGTAGCACCTACTCCAAAATCCCAGGCGTAACTTGAACCACCGAAAGAATTATTTTCAAATTGAACGGTTAATCCTTGACAAAAGGAAACAAAGGTTCCCAACTCTTCCTGAGCAGGTAGGATTGCCTGAAGTGTTATGTTACAATCAAAAACTTTAAATAAGAAGTCACGTACTGTTTGTCCGATTAATACTCCGTTTCTATATTCTTGAACCATTACTCCAACTACAAAAAGCCCAATTATGCTAGGATTTACAGTCAAAATCCCCGTATTTTGGTCGATTACAGTACTAGAACCAGGCCCTAGAGGGGCTTGAGCATTGAAAGGTCCAATCCATTGCACTGGAAAATAAGGAGGAGGTGGGGCTTGATTTGGAGCGGGATCAACCGACGAGGCCCCATTAAAGGGGGTTACTAGTGAGTATTGAAGAACATCTCCATCAGGATCCGTTGCAGAGTGATTAAAAATTAATTCATCATTATTACACAAAAGAATAGGTGGATAGTTGGTAAATCGGGGGCTACTATTTTGGGCGAAACCTGTCTCCGAACCGGGGACTTTAGTGGTTAGGGTTAACCCAGTATCATCCGGATCAACTAAGTTCGAAATGTTGGGACCCCGACAACAGCGTTGATAGCTAATCGTGTATCCTCCAGGGATGGGTGGTAAATTAACTACAATGGTGTAAATTGCTCGCTCTACACAGATGTTATTTGGCGGAGTTGCACAAGGATTAGTAAATATGAGTGGAAGAGTTACACTCCCCGGAAAGGGAACACTTAGGTCTTCGACCAAATTTCCTGAAGCGTTATATACCGTCAGTTTAAGGGGATTATCATATTCAGCACCTGTTGAAAGACAATCTCGATATAGTGTAATGAAAAAACGATACTGATTATTACCAATGTAATCATAGTAAATATCTCCACCAATAATATGTGAGGCTCTTGCTGAAAAATTCAACACAAATAGAATAAAGAAGAACTGAAATTTCATTCTAATAATAAACGTAAAATTAGCATTTTAGTTGTGCTTTACTGAGGATATTTATTTACAGTATTGAAATTCATAAATTGAAGTAAATCTGAATTTTGGGAAATACGCGACAAATTTATTTATTTGGACGATTTTACCACTGTCTTTGTTTCCCTCTGAAAATACCAAAGGTTTATAACCCCAAACTTTTGCAGAATGAGAATAATAATCCTTTCTTGATGGATGTTCGTTTGAACACAAGTTGAAAATCCCTGATTTTTTACTTTCAATGAATAGCATTACAATCTCGATTACATCAGACTGTTGAATTAGATTTACTGCTTGATTTGGATTTTCATTCACTGATTTTTTTGCTAAAAAATGAATCGGGTGACGTTCTGGACCAATCAATCCTCCTAATCTCAAAATAACAAGATTTTGTTTTCTATTTTTTTGAAGGAGTTCCTCAATACTAAAAATGTTACTTGATGAATCAGTCATACTATTTTCATCTACGAAGCCATTACTGTTTTTATAAATGCCGGTGGAGCTCGTGTAAACTACTTGTGTTTTATCTGGTAGGTGTTTCAAAACAAGAGAAAGTTGTTCCAAAAAATTTGAGTCTTCACTCGGTGGTACAGTTAAAATAAAAACGTCACAATCTGAAAGATAATTTAGAGAAGCAAGAAGATCGTCTATTGTCAAGGCTTCGAGTGAGGAGCCTATTAAAGATTCTTTTTTTTCAATATTTCTTGTAATACAGCATATTTGGTATCCAATACTTTGTATATTTCTTGCCAATGGTAGTCCGAGCCATCCAATGCCCCAAATTAGAACCTTTTCTGGCATGGGCTAATGAGTTTTTGTCATTGTTTCAGGTACACAAATTATAAAATCCGCCTTTCCAAAATGATCCTTCTCTAACTTTGAAATATCTTTTTGTGATACTGTGGAGATGGTAACAACCCTTTTTTTCTTACCAACTTCTGTTTGTTGAATGTACCATAGAATTCCTTGGTAATAATCACTGTGAAATGCACCATTGAAATGAATTATTTGAAAATTTAAATTTAAATATTTAACGATGTTCATGGCCATGGTGGCGTCCTTAAACGCTTGGGCTTCCATCATATTCCCATTCATGCCGTGCCCTCCCATTTTTCGTATTTCACGATATTGTGAAAGCGTTGAATCAATTTTGAAATCAAGAGGGGCAAAAAGTTTTTTTTCTGCTTCCGATATGGTGTCTAGGGCTGATCTACCTTTTTTAAACAAGAGTGAAGCATATTTTCGCTTAACATTACTAGCGATGCATGGAATTTTTTTTTCCTTTGCTAATTCAATTAAGGGTTTATAATCAGTTGCGTAATTAGGCCATAATCTACAACTATCTTTGAATTGTTTCTCAGTTAATTTATCCGCTATATAAGCGTCTAAAATAGTTTGCTGATCAGATTCAAACATTTCAAAACCCAAAACAAGATTTGGACAGTAAAGCTCATTCGTTAAATCGAACTGCAACCAATGTGTAATAGGATTATCGTGGAACTCACCAAATAAGATGCAGTCTGATTTTAATGCTTTTTCGCGTAAATTTTTAAAACTTGTTTTTTTTCCGAGAGAGTTATAAATATTGTAGGCCGGTTTATCTTGTGCAAAAAAGTTGTTATTTATAGAATGTAACAATAAGAGTAAATAAAGGGTTTTCATTGATATGATATTTGATCTTTAATTTTTGAAAGAGTAAATCTAAAATGTTTTTTACTAAATTTGAAATGGTAAAAAATTTTGATGAAACAAATTTACAAATTCTACTTTATTTTTACTCTTATTGTTATTCCGTTAAAAACGTATTCTCAAGGTTTTCAGGTAAATTTTCAAGGACAGAAGCAACAAGGAATGGGATGTGCAGGAACCGCTTTATTTCAAGACGGGGCAAGTATTTTCTTTAATCCGGGATCTGTTGCTTTTTCAAATGAAAACTCGATAAACATTGCCTCAACGCCAATTTTTGCAAATGTTTTATATGTCGATTCAGCTACGGGAGAAGGATATCGCACAAATAATCCGGTTGGGACACCATTTTCTGCTTACGGCTTATTTCAGGCCCGTGAATATGCTAAATTGAAATTTGGCCTAGCTGCATATACACCATTTGGCTCAACTGTTCAATGGGAAGACGCTTGGATTGGTCGTTTTGCACTTACTCGACTAGAATTAAAGGCCATTTTCATTCAGTCAACTTTATCTTATCGCATTGCCGACGTCATTGGAATTGGTGCAGGATTCATCGTTTCAACAGGAAATGTAAACCTACAGAAAGACATCCCCGTCCAAGACTCACTGGGAAATTTTGGTCGTGCAGAATTAGCCGGAAAAGCCCTTGGTTTTGGATTTAATGCAGGTGTTCATTACGATTTGAATAAAAAACTTTCGGTGGGAATCACCTATCGTTCTCAAATTAATATGTCTCTAAATGATGGCGAAGCTAATTTTACCGTTCCCTCATCTTTAGACCCCAATTTCCCAGATGGAAAGTTTACGGGAGCACTTCCGTTACCCAGTGTGACTACTCTCGGATGGGCCTATAAGCCAAACGAAAAATGGAAACTTGTCTTAGACATAAATCATGTAGGTTGGAAAGCGTATGACACGCTGGCATTTGATTACG